>ENA-UONS01000054-UONS01000054.1-human-gut-metagenome-genome-assembly--contig:-CS19-NODE-54-length-144169-cov-6.746742_pt1 | contig 144169 bp, 137 predicted proteins | sample MGYA00242458_ERZ724005 | MGnify/ENA metagenome assembly ERZ724005
GTACCACCAAAAAATACTGGTTTATAACCTTTTTCAGCCAGTATATCAGCCACTTGGGCAAAACGTTCCGGCGCCCAGCGCTTGGTCACAACAGCACTGCCAATATTAAAACCAATCAGCTTATCACTACCGAAAACACCGTTTTCACGCCAAAAGTCCTCCGCATGCTTAATATGATCCTCACCAGGAAAAATTTCCAGGCCATTATGCTTTATCTCAGTAACTCCCAGCTGCTCTAAGACATTAAGGTACATATCCGCAGCATGAATTTTTCTGTTTAAAGGAGTAAACACATCCCACAATGGTTTAAATAAAGTATGCGTAGTGCCAGCACGCACTTTTGCTTTCGTTAATGCACAGATAAAAGAGCAACGCTCATTAGGATGCAGATTTATCAATACATCAAAGTCCATACCAGAAAGTTTACGCGCGCAGGCAACCAGAGCCAACAAGCTATTGTCTCTGCCTTTTTTATCTATAGTAATAACTTCATCTAAATATGGGTTATGCAAAACTACGTCTTTAAGTTTCTCATCAGCGAGGAAAGTGATATGAGCATCCGGCGCCACATGCCGCAAAGCATGGATAAACGGCGTAGTTAAGGTCAAATCTCCCAAATGCATTAAAAATGTCACTAATATTTTTTTGCCGTTCAACTCCACCATTATATCCTCCCCAGCTTTTCTTTATAAGCCTTATATACCATTTCAGGCGTAATATCATGCATACAGTGCCAATTATTGCAGGATTTTTTAAGACAACCGGCACACGCTGCCGGAGACAGCAGTACAGAAGCTTTATCACTGCCATAAGGACCAGTTCTATCTGCTTTAGTAGGACCATACATAGCAACGAGAGGCTTTTTTAAAGCAGCGGCAAAATGCAGCGGACCTGTATCAGCACTTATATAAACTGCACACCCTTGAATAAGAGCAGCTAACTCACGCAAGCTTGTCTGCCCTATCAAATTAGCTATTTCCGGGCATAGCTCTTTTATTTTATTTCCCTTATCTAAATCATCCGGTCCTCCGGCTAAAACAACCTGCATCCCATCAGCAAGAATCATCCTGGCTAATTCAGCATAATGTTCTACCGGCCACTCCTTAGTTTGCCAGCGAGCCCCCGGTACAAATACCACATAATCTCCTGTCACATTTTGTTCAGCTAACTTTTTCTGCACACTCCGACTTTCAGAAGTCAAATCCGGCATCGGAAAATCTACTTTCTCAACATCAGCACCAAGATAACGTGCTACATCAAGATAACGCTCGATAACATGATCTTTGCTGTGACTGCCGCAAATTGCCTTACTGATAAAGCCGCTGCCTTCACGCATTTCACAGTAACCGATACGGTTGCTGCAGCCGCTGATAGCAGCAAGTACAGCGCTCTTAAACAGCCCCTGCATATCTATTACTAAATCAAAATTCTTACTATGCAGCATACTGCGCATGGAAAAAAAATATTTTACTTTATCAAGTAAGCCCATTTTTTTAAATTTGACTTTATCAAAATACAATACTTCATCAATAACAGGTTTATCCGGTACAAAACCGGCAAACTGCGGATGTACCAGCCAGCTTATTTTAGCCTGCGGATAACGCTTGCGCAAAGCTGCAGCAAACGGTAATGTATGCAGTATGTCTCCTAATGAACTCATTTTGATAATTAAAATATTTTTATATTCCATCTTTTTCAGCCTTTAATAATATTTTGTACAAACTGCAGCAAGCTGCCTCCGGTAAATAAAAACCCTTTAATTCCAGCAGCCTGAGCAGCCTCAATATCTCTTTTGCTATCGCCGATTAGGAAACTTTGCTCCTTATCTATAGCGTATTCTGCCAGAGCCTGCAGAAGCATACCTGGTTTCGGCTTACGACAGCCACACTCTATAGCATATTCAGCAATTTTTCCTTCTTTATGATGCGGGCAATAATAAAACCTTTCAATCTTCGCACCATACTTTTGCAGTTCCTGCTGCATATGAGCATGCAGCTTTTGCATATCATATACGGTGTAATAACCGCGAGCAATACCGCTTTGATTAGTCACCACAAAAAGCTGATACCCTTGTTTAACCAAGTAAGCCAGTGCCTCGGGAGCTTCGTCTACCCATTGAAAATCATCTATTTTATATAAATAATCAACATCTACATTTAAAACGCCATCACGGTCTAAAAATACAGCCTTAGCCTTCATATACGTAATAACCGCCAGTTTTGTCCAATAATGCACAGTATTCTGCTACTGCTTCTTCAATATCAGTAAAACCGCCATCATAGCCTGCTGACAGCAGATTAGACGGATCAGCCTCAGTAAAGCTTTGATATTTCCCTTTCAGCACTTCCGGGAAAGGAATATATTCTAACTCGCCGCTGCCAAAATGTTTGAGTACACCTTTAGCCAAAGTATTAAACGGATGAGCATGGCCAGTACCGCAGTTATAGATACCGCTGATCTCCGGATGATCCCAGAAAAAGAAATTAACTTTGACAACGTCTTTTACATAAATAAAATCACGTGTCTGCTCACCCGGGCCGTAACCATTATATTCGCCAAAAAGACGTACCTTTTTCTCCGCCTTCCATTGGTTATACATCTGGTAAACCATAGAAGCCATTTTGCCTTTATGATTTTCCTGAGGACCATAAACATTAAAGTAACGTAAGCCTACAACTTGGCTTTGTGCCTGCGGCATCAAGCGGCGCAGATAGTTATCAAAAAACAGCTTAGAAAAAGCATATACATTCAACGCTTCTTCGCAGGCAGGTTCTTCTCTGAAACCATGAGCACCACTACCATAAGTAGAAGCAGAAGAGGCATAAATCAACTGAATTTTTCTATCAAGGCAGAAATGCAGCAAGTTTTTAGTATACTCAAAGTTATTTTCCATCATATACTTGCCGTTATACTCCATAGTATCGGAGCAAGCACCTTCATGGAAAACAACATCTATTTTTTCATGGTTAAATTTACCCGCTTTTAAAGCATCGGCAAAAGCAAATTTATCCATATAATCCATAACCTTCAGGCCCTGGATATTTTTAAACTTAACCATATTGGTCAGATTATCAACAACTAAAATATCGTCATGTCCGCGTTCATTTAATCCTTTGACAATATTACTGCCAATAAAGCCAGCACCGCCAGTTACAATAATCATAATTTACCCTCCTTAACCATTTGAGCAATTTTTTCTACTACTCCGGTCGTGGAATAGCCTTCTTCAAAATCTATAATTCTTACTTCGCCGGCATATTCTCTGCCAGCAACTTCTTCCGGTTTATAATCGCCGCCTTTGACAAGAATATCCGGACGAATTTTTTCAATCAGTTCTGTAGGAGTATCCTGATCAAACAGCACTACTGCATCCACACATGCTAAAGCAGCAAGCACTCTGGCACGATCAAGTTCATGCACCAAAGGCCGTGTTTCACCTTTCAGCCGACGAACAGAAGCATCCGTATTGAGACCGACAATAAGATGCTTGCCAAGGCGCGCAGCTTTTTCCAGATAAGAAACATGTCCTACATGAAGAATATCGAAACAGCCATTGGTAAAAACAATCTTTTCTCCGCAGGCTTTCCATGTCGCTGCAAGTGAAGCAATTTCCTGCCAACTAAGCGTACGATAGCCACGTCCCTGCTTACGATCTTCTGCCAGTAAATCCTTCAGCAGTTCATCACGATGTACAGGATAAGTCCCTACCTTAGCTACTACGATTCCTGCCGCTCTGTTCGCAAGATAAATAGCATCTTCCAAAGCTACCTTGCCTGCCACAGCAGCAAGTAATGTTGCTGCTACTGTATCACCTGCGCCGGAAACATCAAACACTTCAATAGCAGCAGCCGGACTATGCAGTACCTGACTTCCATTAACCAGACTCATGCCCTTTTCACTGCGAGTTACTACTACATTGCCAATATTAAACTTCTGCCTTGCACTGCGAGCCATCTCAACTACTGCATTATCGTCGTTATCACGCTGGCAGCCTGCTGCCTCACACATTTCCTTTAAGTTGGGCGTAATAAAATCACAGCCGTTATATTTGCTCCAATCTGCACCTTTAGGATCTATTAAAACAGGAATATTATACGCCTTACCCTGTTTAATAACCCATTGGCAGAAGCTGTCAGAGCATACTCCTTTGGCATAATCAGAAACAATAATACCGTCAAGCCCATTATCCAACAAATTTTCCAGCCAATCACTCAGCGCAGAAATTTCTTCCGAATATAAATCACCAGTTTCTTCAAAATCAAGACGCAGCATTTGCTGATTGCCGCCTAAAACACGCATCTTGGTAATCGTCTTTCTTTTGTTACCGCTCACCAATCCGCTGTGATCAATGCCAGCTTCATCCATCAGCTTTTCTAATAAACTGCGATTTTCATCATCACCAGTAACGCCACCCATATACACCTTACATTCCAGATGGGCTAAATTGGCAGCTACATTGGCAGCGCCGCCTAAAACTGATTTAATGCTGTTAATCTTAGTTACTGGTACCGGTGCTTCAGGAGAAATACGTTTTACTTCACCATGAAAATACCTGTCCAACATCACATCGCCGATAACAGCAATTTTAAGCTGCTGTATTTTTTCCGTCAGAAAGGTTGCTGCAGCAAAATCTGCCATATTATTCACCATCCACCAGTTCGCATAAAATATGTCCGATAAGGATATGCATTTCCTGCGCTCGTGCCGTTACCTGTACCGGTACAGCAATACACTCATCACAAAGCTCTGCCAACATTCCACCGCCAGCAGCAGTCATGCCTACGCAGTATATCCCTTTTTCTTTCGCCAGTTCCACAGCTTTAACTACGTTAGGGCTGTTTCCGCTGGTAGAAATACCTACCAGTACATCTCCTTTTTGTCCAAGAGCTTCTACCTGGCGTGCAAATACTCTGTCAAAACCGTAATCATTACCTACCGCAGTCAAAATGGAAGTATCTACAGTTAGTGCAATAGCAGGCAATCCCTGACGCTCTTTTTGAAAGCGGCCTACAAATTCTGCTGCCAAATGCTGGCTGTCAGCTGCGCTGCCCCCATTACCGCAAAACAGGACTTTATTTCCTTTAGCCAAAGCATTTTTTACAACAATAGCAATACGTTCAATTTGCTGTAAAATATCACCCTGCATAACTATATTAGCAACTGCCAGATGTTCTTCAAAACGCTGTCGGATAATTTTTTTCATATTGTACCTCATTACCAATTTACGAACTCATACTTGATAGTCCAGTTATCATCATTTTTATAATGTTCTTTTTCATACTCTAAAGCAATTTGCCAGCAACAGAACCGATGTACAAATCTATAATCAGTTTCATAGTTTCTGCTGTTATCTAAATCGTATCGATTAATAACTGTAATACTATTTTTATCATCAAATTTATATTCAATACCATTACGCAGCTCTGTTTCCATATCCGGCTGGCCATAATCAAATACGTTAGATGTAATATCTTCTTTATAATATCCAACCCAGGTTCTCCACTTATCAGTAAGCTGCTGTCCCAAAGTAGCGTAATAAACGTTAGTAGATTCTGTTGTATCTCCAAGACTTTCTTTAGTCCATTTTTTACCAACGGTTAAATCTAAAGTTGTATACGGACTGTTAAACAAATAAATTCTATCATGATTTAAGAAAACACCATATTCCGTATGCCAGCTGCGTTTACCGGTTTCATCATTTTTCCATAAACCATGCTCACCATAAAAGCTATAGGATAATGGCAGTTTATCAGAAAAATGGTGCGGCTTATAGTTAAACTTAATATTGGTCTGCTTCTTAACCCAGTCATCATCTTCCTCTACCCAGCCATTAGAAAACTCAACATTAAAATTGCGCTCATTATGACGCAATCCATACAAAGGGCGATAACCTTCATCTGAATAGAGAGCAAGATCTGCAAAAGCAGTAGTTTTATCACTAAGAGGGCGTTCATATTCAAGGCGAATATAAGCACCATTATCATTATCGTAACCAAAACGCGGCATCAGTTTTTCTTCGCCGCCTTCACTTATATCATTTTCCCAAACATCTCGAGAATACACATGCTTACCTTTTACAAAAACCTGTACATCTCGAGCAATCATTTTCTGTTTAGGATAGATTTCAAAGGTTTTAGCTTTAATTTCCAAACACGGAGTATTTTTTACAGCAGGACATCTTGTTGTTGTACCACCTTCATCTAAAGTTATTTTTTCCGGATCAATAACTGCATGAGGTGCTTTATAAAAATCTTTACCGTTTTTACCGTCAACTTTTTTCAGTTCACCTGTTTTACTGTTAAAGTTATAGTATCCCCATTCAGCGGCAGTTTCAGAATTGCCTTCTTCCAAGGACCCTCCTTCTTCCATCCAGATATCGCCAGTTTTCATATTACCGCGTACTTTAGTAGTATAAATATCCTGATTGCCCTGATTAACTTTTACATTTCCTTCAGCATAAAAGTCTCCAGATACATTATCATAGCTGGCATGCTCACCAGTTATTGTAATCGGTAAAACAGAAGTTTCCTCTGTACTTTCTCTGTGTGCAACTACAGCATTAGGATCTTCTACTGCAGATGGAGCCATATATTTTTTATCTCCACTATTATCAAACTGTGCAGCATAAACAGGAACTGTCATTCCCAAAGCCAAGGCAGTTACAATAAAAGTTTTCTTCATAATCTCATTCTCCTTAATGTATATAAAAGCATACAAATATCCAGTTAATATTATATCACAAAAAAATAAAAAGCTCACTTTTCAGTGAGCTTTTTATACTTTTTTTAGAATTCCTGATAAACTACGCCCTGAATAGAAGTATCAGTAGTAGTTTGTACATAAGTTTTACTGCCTACAGGAATAGTAACAGATTTACCCTTAACAAAAGCCCCGCCTACTGCACCAATAGGTCCAAGAATAATCATACCACCGATAGTTGCGCCTGCTGCACCGGCAATAGACTCAGCCTGCTGTTTTGCCAAATCGCCAACAAAGATAGATACAGCAGTTCCATCAACAGCGTAAATATTAGTAAAATCAATATCTATTCTGGCATCTTTACCAAAAATACCAGGCTGCACAACTTTTTTAACTTTGCCTACGCCGGTAGCACCTTTAGGAAGGACAAGCACATCATTTACATAGAGATTATCTGCAGCTTTAAAATATACAGGATCACCTTCACGGCTCATTTTGCTGGATAATTCCTGAGTAAACTCAATCTGCATTACAGAATCTTTAGGAAGCACAACTTCCTGTACAGGAACAACACCATTTTCATAAGAAGCTAATTTTAAAAGTTCATCCAAACGACCGGACAAAGAACCCTCAACAACCTTACCATTTAACAGTCTTTCAACTGCTTCAATACGAGATTTCGCCGGACCACCGGACATACTTTCATTGAAACGCCATTCAACAACATTTAAGCGAGTAGCAAAAGAAGCTTCGCCATTAGAAGGAGAACCTTCAAGATAATCATACATATTATCAATACGATCTAAGATAGGATCAGCAGTAATAGTACCGTAAACATCATCTTCAATACTATCCATACGCTGAATCAAAGAACCGCTTTGTTCAGTACCGTATAACATTTTTTCCATGGATGAAATCTTATCAGCTGCCGGAACAGAGATATTATCTTCCGCAAAAGCCGGTACAACTGCAGTTAGACAAAAAATGAAGGTCATTATAAGTGACAAAATGCGCTTTTTCATGTTAATCCCTCCATAAGGAAATTTTATACTCCTATTGTAACATACATTCAACAGGAAATACAGTTTTACACAAAATGTATACAATTAGAGCATATTATTTTGGTAAGCAGCTAAAGAATTTTTTATTGCCTCTGTAATCTCATCCATCTTAGCAAAACGTCTGCGGTGCTGTGCTCTTTTAGAAGGTTTCAGCTCTTCCATAGATTTGCGATATTCTTCAATAGGCAGCTTATAGAAACGTTTATCTTCGCACTGCACGCCTTCGCACTCCTGCCAAAAATCATCCAAAGAAGTTTTCAGCTTACGGTCACGACGAATATGATTCATTGCATAATAACCTTCATTAGCTACAGCATAAATATTTTTAGCATCCAAACATGCAGCGACATTACGAATACCATAGAAAATCAGATTCTTGGTACGATATCCATAAAAAGCTTTCGTAAGACCTTTGATAATTTCGCTGCCGTTAGGAGTGCCTTGCAGCGCGCCAATAAATAATGATGGCTCACCAGCCTTATCATATCCTAACCAGAACATTATCTGATATAATTCTTCACTTTCATAATTTAAAACCAAAGATAAGCAACCTTCTTTGCGCTGTCCGCCATGGAACCATAAATCCATACCCAAAGGCTTATCCTGATAAACATCCTCCCACACACGCAGACGTTGGTTATCCGCATATATCTTTTGTAAAAACTTCGGTTTAAACCGCTCTTCCAAATACAGAATATGTTTTTTAACTAATTCTACTCTTTCAGACCATGTAGAATTTTTGTAAAAGAACGAACGTGTTACCTGCTCTACAAAAGATGGAGTGCCTCGCAGCATTTTCTGACGTAATTCACTTGCTGCAAAAAAATCTAAAATATCATCCATATAACGCGTATGCAGATGACAACGAGTCATAAATACCACATAACGCTTAAACTCTTTTAAAATATGTGTTTTGTACAAACTTTTTCCTACGTACTGCAGAATTTCTTTATCCATAAAGTACCTCGCTCGAAAATCTTATAGCTTAATTATAACATAAAAACCCCCGTTATTCAGCAATAACGGGAGTTTTACCAATTACTGTTTATTGTGCTTTTAAAGCTTTTTCCATTTCCAAGCGCACTTGACGGCCCCACTGTTCATTGAGCCAATCCCAACGAGACGTTACAGCTTCCGGCGCTCTGGCACTGGAACTAATCTTGTGACTGTATTCCTTACCGGTAATAGCATTATACGCTACAGCCTGTCCCTGCAAGTTCAAAATAAGCGTTCTTTCCTCAGAAGACGGCCTTACTGTCTTACTTAACTCATCTAGCTGCATAGCAATTACAATATCAACTCCGCCATCAGCAGCAATCTTGCTCATTTGAGCAGCAGTCGGCAAAATACCATTCAATTTAGCTGCTGCAATTGCTGCTGTCAGTTTGTCATTTTCTACCAATACAAATCCCTGCTGTTTTTTTAATGAGCCAAGAGCTTCTTTGTAGAAAACTTTATTAGCCAGTTCATTATCTGTATGATTAATTAACGGCAACAAAGCAACAGTTGCCGCTTCCACAGCACCAAAACAGGGAATACTCAGGCAAAGGGTCAACAGAGACATCACAAAATAACGTATAATCTTTTTCATACAAACACATCCTTAAATATTATTTAATATATTTTATCATATCTTTATTCTATAAAACAATATAAAAAAGCAGGACAGCACCAGCCATCCTGCTTTTTGTTTCATAATTATTTACCGGATAAAATGCGGTCCATTTCCAGTCTTACACTACGGCCCCATTCTTCGTGTACCCAGTCCCAACGTGCGGTTACAGCTTCCGGAACAGTTTTATCGCTGTAAATTCTGTGTTTATAGAATTTACCAGTCAGTCTGTTATATGCAACAGCATAACCTTGCAAATCAAGCTGCAGTTTATTTTCTTCACTGGACATAATTACATTATCTTCCAAAGTATCCAGCTGCATAGCAATTACGATATCTACATCACCGTTTTTAGCAATAGTCTGCAGAGCAGCTTCGCTCGGCAAAGAACCAGCTGTAGTTTCTTTTTCGATAACAGCAGTCAGCTTATCATTTTCTACCATCACAAAGCCTCTTTTACTGTTTAATACAGCCATAGCCTGTTTGTAGAACACCTGGTTTGCCAGTTCATCACCTTGTACATTATTTACCAAAGGCAACAGAGCAACAGTTGCTGCTTCAGCAGCGTTAATGCCAGGAACAGCAAAGCAGATTGCCATTACAGTCATTACTAAATAGCGTAAAACTTTTTTCATTATAATTCCTCCCAAAAATGCAAATTAATATGTATATATCTTACCATATTTCCCTAAAAAAATATACAATATTTTATTGTTACCAAAGCAAAAAGCAGGACAACAAAAGTTGTCCTGCTTTAAAATATCACTTATAAAATTAGAAAGTGAAGTAGAGGTCAGCAACAAGACGTTGGTCATCTTTATCAGTAGTTTTAGATTCGGTATCGTACCAAGCTACATTACCAACGATGTTTTTAGCAAAGGTATAGCTTGCGCATACGCCATAACCTTTGAAACCTTCAAAGTCAAAGTAGTTAGCATCGGTAGTATGGTTGCCTCCTACATAAGTTTGACCGCCTTGGTCATAATATTTAGCCCACAGACCCCAGCTGCCTACTTCATCAGCTTGAGCGCCTTTATAAGAAAGGCCAATTACATAACCATCATCGTCAAGTACATCAATGTCATGATCATCATGGCTCATGTCGCCTTTTAAATACATAGCACTGGCAGTTACATCACCAATGGTATAGGTAGCGCCAACATGCCAGATAGCATTATCCAAATCGCTATCATCAACTACCATATCTTTAAAATTAACATAACCAGCAGCCAAATTCAAGCCTTTAGCAATATCAGCAGAAATCACGCCACCAGCATAATCGCCGCCAGTAGTACCTTCATAACCAAATTCTAAAGTAGGATCAGTTGCTTTACCAGCAAAGCCTGTAACTTTTACATTGCTGCCATAAGTAACTTCTACACCGTCAACACGGTCATCATAAATATTGCCGTCGCCAAATACAGCATTATAACGACCTGCAGTTACATACAAGCCACCAAGTTTACCATTCAAATAAGCACGTTGAAATCTAGTATCAGTTTCTTCACTATCGTCATCTTGAAAATCTTGAGTGTTTTGAATCATACCAGTGTAGGACCAGTCATCGTTTACTTGACCAGTAATCCAAATACGGGAACGAAGGCTATTATCATCATTACCATTCATATCACTGTCTTGGTAACGATAACGAACTTCACCGGTGATTTTTACATTGTCAGCTTTCTTTTCGAGGTTAGCTACACGAACACCGAGGGTATCCAGTTCATCAGCAAATTCTGCTGCCAGTTTATCTACGTCAGCGCCTTTTGCCATTGCTTTTGCTACGATTTGTGCCATTTCATAGCGGGTCATCAGTTTGTCTCCGCCATAAGTGCCGTCAGGATAACCGTCAACTACGCCAGCAGCAACCAGTTTGTTTACGCTGTCATATGCCCAGTGGCCAGCCGGTACGTCAGAGAACGGATTTGCAGCGTATGCAGATGCAGTTACGCCAAGAGCCATAGCCATTGCGAGTACTAAAGATTTTTTCATGTTTATTTCCTCCCAAGGAAAATTAATTTAGCTTTTGCTCAGCTTGTTAGAAAAAATCTTAGAAAAATTTCTTAATCTGCAAGAGTTGCCTTGTTTCCTCTGCAAAAAAAAATTTCTTCAATTTTATCAGTTAGCCTCTGCAAAATCTATATGCAAAGAATAGCACGTTTTTTACAAATTTGCAACACATTCTTCATATTTTCTAACTTATTTTTACTTATTTTAGTTTATTTATATACTTAGATTATGCTATTTTAATTTTCGTCTTTTATTTCATTATTATTGTTGTCTTACAATAGACGCTATTATTCTATCTCTAAACTATTATTTTTATTTATAGTTACATTCAAACTAAAAACATTAGATTTTTATAAAACAATGAAACGAACCATATAAATATAAAAGGGACAGCATTTGCTGTCCCTTTTAAAATTTGTTTTAATCTTTTAACTAATCGTAAGATTAGAAAGTGAAGAGCAGTTGAGACCAGATGGTTTGGTCTTCACGGTTACCTTCTTTTTCTTCCAAATCATACCATTCAACTTGACCAACAATGTTTTTAGCGAAGGTATAGTTAGCAAATACACTGTAGCCTTTGAAGCCAAGCATATTATCAGCCAGGCCATTCATAGTATGATCAGCATAAGTAGTTGCACCTTGATCATAATATTTAGCAACTAAGCCCCAAGAACCTACATCAGAAGCTTTAGCACCTTTATAGGAAGCAGTTACAACATAACCATCATCATCAATATCGGTACCTAAATCATCACCTTTAAGATACATAGCACCTAATTTTACATTTTTATCAAATGCATAATTAGCAGCAACTGTCCACAAATCAAGATCTTCCTCAGCTGCATCACCTACTAAAGCAGTGTTGCTCCAATCGGAATATTCTGCAGCCAAACCTAATTTACTGAAATTACCGCTTAATTGTGCATACCACACATCTGCTTTATCTACACGAATCGGAGAAGACGGAGTTGCCTTACCATAACCAGCAGTTAATTTTACATCTTTACCATAGGATGCTTGTACACCATCAAAACGGGTATCATAAACATTTGCTTCAGATAATTGAAGGTTGTAACGACCAGCTTGTACAGCAACGCCACCCAATTTACCATTTACATATGCACGTTGGAATTTAGTGGTTTCATCGCCAGCATCATTATCAAAATCTTGAATGTTTTCAAGCATACCAGTATAAGCCCAGTCATCATTTACTTGGCCTTTTACCCAAATACGGGAACGCAATTTATTTTCATTGCCATCTTTTCCAGCAATATCGGTATCATGGTCTGCATAGTGATAACGGATTTCACCAGTGATTTTTACGTTGTCAGCTTTCTTTTCGAGGTTAGCTACACGAACACCGAGGGTATCCAGTTCGTCAGCAAATTCTGCTGCCAGTTTATCTACGTCAGCACCTTTTGCCATTGCTTTTGCTACAATTTGTGCCATTTCATAGCGGGTCATCAGTTTGTCTCCGCCATAAGTGCCGTCAGGATAACCGTCAACTACGCCAGCAGCAACCAGTTTGTTTACGCTGTCATATGCCCAGTGGCCAGCCGGTACGTCAGAGAACGGATTTGCAGCGTATGCAGATGCAGTTACGCCAAGAGCCATAGCCATTGCGAGTACTAAAGATTTTTTCATGTCAATTTCCTCCTCTTGGATAAGAGATTTTTATTTTTATAAAATCTCCTGTCAAAGAAGTCTCCGCTCACAAAAGCCTGTAAGAGTTGCCTTGTTTCCTCTACTGTTTTGTCAGCTTCATATCCTTTGTCAAGAAATTCTATAAACTAAGGAATGTGCAAAACAGATACCTTTACAGATATCTTTGCGAGTTATTTTACAGTCATATTATAACTCGTCATTTTTTAAAAAGCAAGCAAATAATTTATCATAAAAAAATTCTGAAAATTCGCTTTGTGATTCTCAAAACCCAGTATTTATGGGAAGTTTTAGACATTAAGCATAAGCAAAACTGTTCATTTTATTTATAACTGACTAATCAGTCCACAAAACTGTTACTTTTTCAGTTATCTATATTTAACAAAATATAAATTCATTGACTGATATCTTATTTTATTATATAATTAAGCTCTAATGGAGAGGTGGCCGAGTGGTTGAAGGCTCTAGTCTTGAAAACTAGCGAGGTGAAAGCCTCCGTGGGTTCGAATCCCACCCTCTCCGCCATACAAAAAATTTGTAAATAACAGTTGCCAAAACAAGAAATATCAGCTATAATAAACAGGTAGTCTTACGGAGTGGTACTCAAGCTGGCTGAAGAGGACGGTTTGCTAAATCGTTAGACGGTTTACCCCGTGCGTGGGTTCGAATCCCACCCACTCCGCCACCATCAAAAGTTCTGAGCTTTCAGGAATTTTCCTGAAAGCTCTTTTTTTATGCTTTGGTTGCTACTGCAAAAACAAACTTGAAAATGAATACATAGTTTATAACACTAAATAATCTGATATAATCTAATTTGTGGATTATCATCCTTATATATGTTCATTAAATCAAACATCATATTAAATACATAAATAAGCTAATCCAAGGAGGAATCACCATGAGTAAATATATTATGTCTTTGGATCTCGGCACTACCAGTTGCCGCTGCATCCTGTTTGATAAAAGCGGTCGTATATGCAGTGCGGCACAAAAAGAATTTACCCAGTACTTCCCTCAGCCTGGCTGGGTAGAGCATGATGCGGAAGAAATATGGGCTACCCAGATGGGGTTAATGTACGAAGCAATGAGTAAGCTTGATATTACTATTAAGGACGTCGCTGCTATCGGTATTACTAATCAACGTGAAACTACCGTGCTTTGGGATAAGATAACCGGGCGCCCTGTGCATAAAGCTATTGTATGGCAATGCCGCCGCACTTCCGGCTACTGCGACGAGCTCAAACGTATGGGTATGGCAGACTTTTTCCGTGCCAAAACCGGTCTTGTGCTGGACGCATATTTTTCTGCAACCAAGCTGCGCTGGCTGCTGGATAATGTGCCTCATGCCCGCCAGCGTGCAGAAAAAGGAGAGTTGCTTTTTGGTACCATTGACAGCTGGATTATCTGGAAGCTGACCGGAGGTAAAGTTCATGTAACAGATTATTCCAATGCTTCCCGCACCATGCTGTTTAATATCCATACTCTGCAATGGGACGAAGACATTCTGCGTCTTTTGAATATTCCCTCTGCTCTGCTGCCGGAAGTAAAGCCCTCCAGCTATGTTTACGGCGTAACTGACGCCAAGCTGTTTGGCGATGAAGTCCCTATTGCCGGTGCAGGCGGCGACCAGCAATGTGCATTGTTTGGCCAAACCTGCTTTGAACAGGGCGAAGTCAAAAACACTTACGGTACCGGCGGCTTTATGCTCATGAATACAGGTACAGCGCCGGTAAATTCACATAACGGACTTGTTACCACTATCGCCTGGGGTGTAGATGGTAAAGTAGAATATGCTTTGGAAGGCTCTATTTTTGTTGTCGGTGCTGCTATCCAGTGGCTGCGCGATGAATTAGGACTAATCCGCGACGCTGCCGATTCCGAACATCTGGCACGCTCTGTAGCAGACTCCAACGGCTGCTATGTCGTACCTGCCTTTGTAGGCCTTGGTGCTCCTTACTGGGATCAGTATGCCCGTGGTGCAATAGTTGGCATTACCCGCGGCGTGAACCGCTGCCATATTATCCGCGCTACGCTGGAATCTATCGCCTACCAGGTTAATGACGTTCTGCAGGCCATGAAGGACGACAGCGGTATAAGCATTGCTTCACTGCGTGTAGACGGCGGTGCCTGCAACAACGACTTTTTAATGCAGTTTCAGGCTGATATCCTCAACACCACTGTTGTACGTCCTCACTGTGTAGAAACAACTGCTATGGGCGCAGCATATCTGGCCGGACTTGCCGTAGGCTACTGGGAAAGCAAAGAAGCTATTCGGGCTAATCATATTATCGCTGCAGAATTTAAACCTGCCATGGGTCAGGTTAAACGCGAAAGTTTGCTGCAAGGCTGGCATAATGCTGTCAAAGCAGCATCCGTACGTATTTAAAAACTAATTTTATTTTGCTTCAACAGCTTGAGAAACTGCTATAATATAGATGCAATAAGCTGTTTGGCAGTATTTTTTAATTTTGTTTGCAAATGAGGAGGAATTTTTATGTTACTTAATGTAGAAGAATATCTGGACAATCTGAAAGAACTGGTCAACACAGAATCCCACAGTAAAATGCCGGAAGGTACACGACAGGTGGCAATGCTGTTGAAAGAAAAATTTGACCAGCTTGGCTGGCTGACAGAAATTATTGAACTTGGCGATCATTCCGGTCCTTGTTTAAAGGTTACTAATAAACCAGCAGAAAAATATGACGTACTGCTGCTGGGACATATGGATACCGTATTCCCCCAGGGAACAGTAGCCAAACGTCCTTTTAAAATTATTGGCGAACATTTTACCGGCCCCGGTGCCAGTGATATGAAATGCGGCCTGCTGTATATGTATTATTTGGCCAAATATCGTACTGCAGCTAATCTGCAAAACCAAGGTTCCATCTGCCTGCTTTTCAATCCCGATGAAGAAATAGGCTCTGGTTACTCCCGTCCTATCATTGAGCAGGAAGCAAAAAAAGCCGCTAATGTATTTATTATGGAATCAGCCCGCGCTAATGGTGCACTGGTCAACCAGCGTAAGGGTATTTCCTCTTATACTGTCACCTTTAACGGTATCGCTGCTCATGCCGGTGTTGATCCAGATAAAGGAGCCAGTGCCATCAACGAGTTTATCAGATGGGGACAGGAAATTATCGCTCTTGCCAATAAAGAAAAAGGTACCACAGTCAACATAGGCATTGTTAACGGCGGTACTGGCGCCAATATAGTAGCAGATAAAGTTATTTGCGAAGTCGATGTACGTATTACTGAAGTTGAAGAGGCTATGCGCATTGACCGCAGAATCCGCGAACTCCAGCAAAATCCTTTTGATACACGAGTAAAAGTTGATGTAGACGGAGGCTATAAACGCCCTCCCTTTAATCCTTCCGAGCAATCTCTTGCTTTGTGCAGAGAGGCAGATGCTATTGCCGCAGAACTTGGCGTTGAACTTACCTGGACGGCAACCGGCGGCGGCAGCGACGGTAATTTCACAGCTGCACTTGGTATCCCAACTATCGACGGTCTTGGTCCTATCTGCGGCAACGCTCACTCTGAAAGAGAGTATGGTGAAATAAACAGCCTTGCTCCTCGCTTTGAATTACTGTATAAACTGACAGACAAACTTACCAAAAACAGCAGCCTGTAAAATTTATACATTACAAAAATAAATTATTTATTACAAACAAGGAGAGATTACCTCTCCTTGTTTTATTTTTGCAAATATAGCTATGCAGCCTAAGGCTTTTCTGCTTTCTTGCATTTATCGAAGTACAGTTATATAATTGGCAGTATGTCATATTATTACAGATAAAGCTGGTGTTTTATTCATGGAACAAACTTATCCCCGTATCCGAGTCAATACAGCCATTTACTGGCGAACAATCTTTGTTATCTTTCTGGGCAGTATGGCTGCTTTCGGCGCTGAATACTGCGTCCAGCCTTTAATTCCGGTTATTGCCGCAGATTTTTCTTTATCTCCTGCCAGTGCCAGCCTTGCCGTATCAGCAGGTCTTTTTGGTATGGCGCTCTCCATGCTTTTTATTGCTGTTATCGGCCCTGCCCTTGACCGAAAAAAAATAACGACTGTTTCGTTATTAGTTGCTGCTGTCTTCACTATCGTTATCGGCTTATGCAGCAACTTTTATCTGATTTTGTTATTGCGCTTTTTACAAGGCGTCATTCTGGCAGCCTTTCCCTCTTTGATGATTGCCTATATCAACGAAGAATTTGAAGCATCCAGTGTCGGCAGCGTCCTCGGCATCTACATCGGCGCTAATGCTATTGGCGGTCTGGCAGGCCGTCTTATCGTCAGCTCCATGGCAGACTTTTTCAGCTGGCGTACAGGTCTTATCATGATTGGCCTGCTCTACCTTGCTATTGCCTTATCTGTCGGTTTCTTTCTGCCTAAATCACATCACAAAAATACAGGTACCATCAGCTTTAAACCCGGCAAAATTATCGCTAATATTTTTTCTGATACTAAGCTCCTGCTCATCTATCTGATTGGTTTCTGTGCCATGGGTTCTTTTGTATCAGTATATAACTTTATCACCTATGTACTGCTGCACGAGCCTTATAATCTCAGTCAGACCTTTATCGGCTGTCTGTTCTTTACATATCTTATCGGCTCTTTCAGCTCTGCCTACATGGGCAAAAAAACCTATCTTTGGGGCAACAGCCGCGTTATAGGCATCAGCGCACTTTTAATGCTGCTCGGTATTATTATTACTATCCTGATGCCGCTGCTCTGCAAAATTCTCGGTCTGGTTGTTTTCACCTTTGGCTTTTTTGGCTGTCATACAGGCGCCTGCGGTTGGGTAGGCAAGCTTAATAAAGGCGATAAGGCAGTTTCTTCCTCGCTGTATATGTTTCTATACTATACCGGTGCCAGTGCGCTGGGTACACTGGGTGGCTTCTTTTTAGAGCATTATGGCTGGAACGGTGTAGTAGCTATGGTTATCGCAGCCGAAGTCATTTGTTTTTTACTTTTGCATACAGTAAACGGCATGCTGAAAAAAGAAAAATAGTACCTAAAATAAAAACCCTGCAGAAAATTTCTGCAGGGTTTTCTTTTTTACTAAATTTGCAGGCTTCGCATCAGCATAGTAACAGTCGTTCCCTTACCTAATTTACTGGTTACCTTTAAAGTAATATCATGCTCGTCTGCAATCCATTTAGCAATGGATAATCCTAAACCCGTACCACCTTTACTGCGGCTGCGGTCACTGTCCACGCGATAAAAACGTTCAAAAATACGCGGAAGTTTATCTTCCTCTATACCTATACCGGTATCTGCTATACAGATAACCGCCTGCTCTCCCTGCTGCCGGCAGCTTAAAGTTATGCTTCCGCCATCAGGCGTATATTTACTGCTGTTATCAATAAAGATACGCAGCAGCTGTCTGAATAGTACCGGGTCAGCATTTACTTTGAGAGGCTCGCATTCACTGATACTTACAGTAAGCTGAGGTGCCAGCATTTCTGCTTCTTTGGCCGTTTCTTCCAAAATAGCATCCAGTTCCAATACTTCCTTATGCACAACCTGCCTGTTCTGGTCAGCGCGTGCCAAAAATAACAGCTTTTCAATTAACTGCTGCATATTGGCAGCTTCACTGCGGATGGCATTGATGCTCTCCTCCAGTACTTCCGGATCATCCTTGCCCCAGCGCGCCAGCATATCTGAATAGCCACAGATTACTGTTGCCGGTGTACGCAGTTCATGGGAAGCATCGGAAACAAAGCGACGCTGCTTTTCAAATCCCTGCTGTAAACGTGCCAGCATGGAATTAAAGGTCATAATCAATGTCTGCAGCTCATCTCTTGTTTCCGGCACAGGTATTCTCTTATTTAAATCACTAACCTCAAGCTTCTGCGCCGTTTCCACAATCTTGCGAATAGGCTGCAGCATCCTGCGGCTCATAAAATAGCCTGCTGCCGCTGCTGCCAGCACTGCTCCAAGACAAGCATAGAGAAATACTTCCCAGAAATCCTCTAAAAAGTTTCTTTCTGCAGTAATCGTCCTGAAAAAGTACAGCTTGACATTTTTTCCGTTCACCTGTGCATCCCGCTGCAGATAATAAGCCGTACTGTTTTTTACATCTACCGTATGTAAATCTTTTTCCCAGAGTCCAAGCTGCTGAAAAATATTAGCTGTAGTCCGCTCAGCAATATCTTCTAAATCCTGTTTGCTGGCAGAATATTTTTCCTCGTCTTCATCTATTTCTTTAAAAACCTTACGCCCTGTTTCGTGAATCAGCGGATTAGTCGTACTTTCAAACAATATTCTGTTATTTGCATCAGTTATACACAGCACAACTCCTGGCTGCAGATGCTTGGAAACAAATTCCCGCTGGTTGGCAGGTGTAAATTCCTGCCAATGCCGCAGTACTCTTTCTGAGCTTGTCACCACATCTCTGCCCGCACCATGGTACAGCAGATAATACAGACTGCAGCTCATGGCAATACCGGCTAGCAGCATGATTACAAGCAGCAACAGTCCATAGATAATGGAAAGCCGCATGGATATGGGCACATTCATCTGTACAAAAAACCTATTCATCCTTGATAACATAACCAACACCCCTTACGGTCTGCAGATGCTTATAGCCGAAAGGATTATCAATCTTCGTGCGCAGATACCTAATATATACATCTACCACATTCGTATCTCCCAGATAATCATAGCCCCAGACGCTTTGCAGAATCTGCTCTCTGCTCATAACATGGTTTCTATTGCTGACCAGATAAAACAGCAGCTCATATTCCTTACGTGTCAGTTCAATACTTACATTATTTACCTGCACCTGATACAGTTCGGGATAAATCTTAATGGCACCACAGACTATTTCCTGCCGCACAGTCTTACCTGCATCAGCCTGGCGCTTACGCAGAGCAGCACGGATACGCGCTAAAAGCTCCTGCATAGCGAAAGGCTTAGTTACATAGTCATCTGCACCAATATCCAGCCCCTGCACCTTATCTTCAATAGAATCCTTAGCAGTAAGCATAATAATCGGTACATTTATTCCCAGTTCACGCACTCTGCGGCAGATAGTAATTCCATCCATCCCTGGCAGCATAATATCGAGCAGCACCAAGTTATAGTCCTCCTGTACTATTCTGTCCAAGGCCTGCAAGCCGTTTTCTTCTTTCGCAGCAGTAAAACCTTCATGCCGCAGCTCCATTTCGAGAAATCTGGCAATTTTCTGTTCATCTTCTACAATTAATATCTTTTTATCCATATTCTACGCTTCCTCTCTGTTTATACTATATACGCCTTTAAGTTTTCTGAAAAGACCTCTGGAGCATTTTTAATTAAATTCTAATCTTCCTCTAATTACCGTCTAATAAACCCCTGCTATACTGTAAGCAAAGATAAGGAATATCTTAAAAAGGAGTGAATGAAATGGATGCTATGAACAACAAATTCTTTGATACTGTAAAACAATATAAAAAAGTTATTATCGGTGCTGCCGCTGTTATCGCCCTTTTTGGAGCAGCCGAAGCTGCCGAGGAAGCCGCTCACAACTACTTTCACGTACACGGACTCGTTACCTCTGTTAATGGGCAGGAAGTAACTGTAAGTACTCGCTGGTTAAACCGCAGCGTTGATTTCACCGGCTCTCCCTTTACCGCTGAAAACCTGCAGCCCGGACAACGTGTAACGATTGAAAAAAATCTGCAGGGTATGGTTATCAATGTTAAACCAGAAGGCGGACCAAAACACCCACCCATGATGCGTGCTGAAAGACCTCTGCCGCCTCATCTGGCAGCACCACCAGCGCCTCCTGCACCGCCAATGGTAGCTCCTGCCGCACATCAGCGTCCGGACTTGCTGGCAAGATATACTCCCAGTGATATTGCCACCCTTACCGCTAATCCCGCTGATGATTACCGTGTAGTCTTGGAAGGAACCATCGTCAGCCGTTTAAGCGATGAAGATTATCTGCTGCGAGATGCTCAGGGCAATGAAATCATCCTTGATGCCGATGATGACAGACCTGTACCGCTCAACGAACAGCTCCGCATCTATGGCAAAACTGATGTAAAAAAAGATGGTATGGAAATTGACGTTAAATTCATTGAACCGGTAATCTGATAAATCAACATAAAACTAAAGCCCTCGGATAAAATTCCGAGGGCTTTAATATTTTATTTATTGCTTACCCCAATAACTCTGTCTGTTGCCAGCAAAGTCTGGCGTTCCAGCTGCAGAGCTTCTTCTTCAAGCTGCGCTGCTTTTTGCGTCAGCCTGTCATTATAATCAGCATCACCTGTTAATTTCAGATTAACCAGAATATTATAAACAGAGCTGCGCAAAGCTGCTCTTGCCAGTAAGGCGCTTACGGCGCCGTCAGTAATAACATTAGGATTGCCTATCTGTACCAGTCGTGCTGTAAGCCGCATGATGCTCAGGCTTTCTTCTGCAATTTCCAGAGGTATCTCTGCAGCTTGCTTAGCCGCCTGACAAATAGCAGCAGCACGCAACGCTTTCTCTTCTTCACTATCTTTAGGCATACGGTAACAGTTCATAAAAGCAGAAAATACCTCTGCATCCGCTTCTGCCAGTTCCAGCATCCTGCTTCTGCTGTTTTCTGCCTGCTGCAAAAGTTTCTTAACTTCCTCTTCATGATCTATAAACTTTTTCTTACCTACAGTCAGGTTAGCCAGCATGGAAGTAAGTGCAGATGCTATGGATGCTGCTATCGCCGCTGCACCGCCGCCTCCGGGTGCAGGCGCATCTGATGCCAATAAAGCCAGAAATTCTTTCGTATGTAAATCTGTTAACTTAGTCATTATGCCTCCGGAAATTACTATTTTATTCTAAAATTTTCTAATAACTACAATGATACTAAGAAAGGAAGCGGAATTCCGCTTCCTTTCTATCTGTTTAAAAATCTTTTTAACAGCACTGCTGCCGCATAGGCATCCAGCGGCTCTACCGGTACCAAAAGACCCAGTGGAACAATCTTGCGCCACCCCTGCGGCGGATTCACCTGCCAGTATAATTTTCTGGCATCTTCTGTACTATGTGCTTCTTCAATCACCTGCAGCGGTAAATCAGGCAGTACTTTTCGTACTACATCACTTACTCTACCGCTGTTAGTTCCGTTGCCAATAACAGCCTCAAGCGGCTGCCAGCGCTCTTTACAGATAAGTAAATTCTCTGCCAGCTCAGCAGTCTGTACAACCTGTAAAAATGCAATCTCGCCGGAATTATCCATTACAGCAAGTCCTGTCTTGCTGCTGCCAGGGTCAATCCCTAAATAATATTCACTCATCTTCAGGCTGCACTTCCAATCTTACCAGCACCGGTCCGGCTGTCGTAATATCACCGCGTGCGTATGCTTTCAGCACCACTTTGCCGCCGAATCTGCGCATCTCATTGTTTACTTCAATAATCATAGCTGCATCCATATTGCCTACTTTACCTGTTAACGGATCAGGCAATACACCCGCCTGTACAGCAGTATGATTTACCCTGTTCAGGAAGTTCAGGATAATATTATTGTAGTTAACATTGGGAACATTAAGATCAACACTTTCCTCATAAATCAAAGCACCGTCAGAATAGATAAACTGATTTTCAGTCATCTCTATATCACAGATTACCAGTTCACCTACAATAATATTAGCTACGGTACGAATACGGAACAGCATATTTCCATGGCTTTTATCCAGTGCCTGCAGTGCATTATCTACAACCTTTTTGGAAACCCAAATTGCCTGAATATTTTTATCCTCATTTTGAATCCCTAAACGCTGTAAAGCCATTTCATTAGCATTCTGCAACAGCCAGTTAATCTGAGCCATATTTTCTTCATGACTCAGTCCACCGTGCATAACACCGGCATAAACAACTTCTCCGGCCCGATAGAATACCTGTCCCTCACGGATATTGATAATACCCTCACGCAAAGCTTGCGTAGTTTTTTCCAGTTCATCAATCTCATTATTCAGCTGCTTTTTAGCTTCTGAAAGAGAAGCAACTTCATCCTGTGCCAATGCATATTTACTGTTTACGTCTGCCAACTTAGCCTCAATAGCATCATTTTCTTCTGTACTCTGTTTTATTTTTTCATCAAGCTCACTGATAGTCAGATTTTTACTCTTAACATCAGCTTCTGCTTTAGCCAAAGCTTCAGTTGCCATAATCTTTTCCAGATTCAGTGACTTAAGCTCTCTCTGTATTTTATCCATGCCGAATAAAGCTGTTCGTGCACTGTTAGAAGCCATAGCCATAACACAGATAGTAACAACAGAAATAACAACACCGCTGAAAACAGTCAGCAAAATGGAAGTATGCTTAGGCCGCAGACCGAACACCGACATTTTTTTCTTGCCAATCTTACTGCCCATCTTGTCGGCAATATAAGCAATAAGACCGCCAACAATGGCCATAATGACAATAAGTCTTATACCGACCAAGCATTCACCCCCTTTACTTTAAACGCCATTATTAGGCATTTTTCTTCTTCATCAGATAAACACCAATAATCAGACATAAAATATTAGGCAGCATGCAGGCTAAAAGCGGAGGCATTACGCCGCCTTTGCCTAAACCAGTTGTAAAGGTCATTACTGCATAATAAATAAAGATAACAATAATACTGATACCTAAACCAATAGAAGAGCTGGTTCTTTGTTTTTGAGTACCAAGCGCTGCACCAATCATGGCAAAGAAAAAGCTTGCCAGCGGAATAGAAATACGCATAAAGATTTCACACCACTGTTTAGCAGTAGGCTGCTGCTGCTTTTCCAAAATACTGATATATTCGCGCAGCTCTCTAATAGTCATTTCCTCAGGATCTTTCTGTTCCCAGGAAATCTGTCTGGGAGAAACATCCAGCGGAATTATCTGTTCATCAAAGTGTACAGAACTTTGCACGCCTTCTTCATCATTCAAAGAAAAGACTGTACCATTAACTATTCTCCAGGTTCCCTGTTCCCAGTAACCTTCTTTAGCCGTCTGAATACGGGCGATATTACCCTTTTGGAATTCCTCAATAGTAATACCGTTCATCTTGCCTTCTTTTTCGTCAAATTTATTAGCATAAGTAATACGCTGTGTATCGCCGCTAAAAGTTTTGATAACAATATGCTCCTGAGTAGTAGGCTTGGTTTTATGCTTAATCTCATAATTTAATATATAACCATACTGCACTTTTGCTGCAGGAACAACCTTTTCTGCCCACACTACAGAAAACATGCTTACAATAAATCCTACTACCAATACCGGCGCTACAATACGATAATAGCTGATGCCGCCAGCTTTCATAGCTACAATCTCACTGCTGCCGGACATACGCCCAAAAGCCATAAGCGCTGCAAGCAGCATGGACATGGGGAAAGTATAGTTAACAATTTCCGGCAGGCTGTAGAGGAAAAGTCTGGCAATAGTTTCCAGTGAAGCACCGTACTGCGTAATATACTGAGTAATCTTAAACAGCATGGTACTGGCAATAAAGATACTGGAGAAAGCAGCAATACCGAAAATAAACGGATATAAAAGCTCCGTCAGTACATAACGGTCTAACAATCGTAAACGCACTTTTCTTCCTCCTACATTGAAAAATTATCGCCAAGATAATATTTACGTGCTACAGGGTCATTAGCGATAGTCTCACTGTCACCATGCAGTAATATCTTGCCATTAGCCAGAATATACGCTTTATCAACGATACTAAGCGTTTCACGCACATTGTGGTCAGTAATCAGAATACCGATTCCGCGCTTAGCTAAATGCGCAATCATGCCTTGAATATCCGCTACCGCAATAGGGTCAATACCGGCAAAAGGTTCATCCAATAAAATGAAAGTCGGGTCAGTAGCCAAAGCACGAGCGATCTCTACGCGGCGTCTTTCACCACCGGACAAGGCATTGCCTTTGCTTTTACGAATATGCCCTATATGAAACTCTTCAATCAAGTCATTCATTTTCTGCACACGCTCGGCACTGCTAAGCGAAGTAGTTTCCAAGATGGCCATGATGTTTTCTTCTACAGTCATCTTGCTGAAAATAGAAGCTTCCTGCGGCAGATAGCCGATACCCGCTCTGGCACGTTCATACATAGGTATACTGGATATATCCTGTCCATCTATCATTACTGTACCGGAATCAGGCTTTTCTATACCAACAATCATATAGAAAGTAGTCGTCTTACCAGCGCCGTTAGGGCCCAGCAATCCAACTATACTTCCCTGTTCGACAGTAATGCTGACGCCGTCAACAACATTTCTGCCGGAATAATTTTTGACTAAATTATCTGTCTTAATAATCAACGGCTTGTCCTCCATCTTTCAAAGGCTTATGCCAGCTGAACGTTCTCTTCAGTCTTAGCCGGCTGTTTTTCCGGAATATAGATAATCTTTACATTACCATCCGCAGTTGCCACATTAGTATTAGTCAGGCGCAGTGTATCACCTGCTACGGAATTTCCCTTCTGAGTAGCTTTAGCATTACCAATCAGTTCGATATAGCCATTGCTGTCAGTACGATAAATAGCTCTGTCAGCAGATGCTGTCAGTTCTCTGGCATCACTGTCAATAGTTACACCGCCAGTAGCATTAGCTACACCGCCTTTAATATCATAGTCAATCTGAGCAGCATTCAATACACTTCCGTCTACATCAGTAAGACGTGCCCAACTGCCGATAGTCTGTGCATATTCTCTGTCTTTATAATAATCTACCTGGTCAGAAAATAAGCTTTTACCATCTTTTACCACTACAGCATTACCAACTGCTGAAAGATAATTTTCACTGTGCATAATGAACTTATTGCAGGAAATATGTGCATCTTCTTTATCGGCAATAACATTGCCAATCAAGACGCCGGTTTTAGCTTTGCTGTTGAATTCAGCATAATCTGCTGTTGCTGTACCATCTTCCTGCTGCAATACTACATGACCCTTAGCAGTTCCTGTACCTGTCTGCAGGTCATACTCAAGTTCATCCGCCTTGACGGAGAAATTATCCGGTGCTGCCAATACAGTGGTCATAACGCCAAAGCTCAGCAAAGCCGCCGCTAAAACAGATACATATTTTTTATTTATCATTCATGTCGCCGCCTTTCTCAACTCTGGCATTGCCAGTTAACTTTAATTTTTTAAAAGCACTGGTAGTAACAGCTTTATCGGCACTGGCAAACCATCCATCTTTATACATTTTAACATTACCGCTGGCAGTAATCTCTTCCTTATCCTGCTGCCATGCTACTTTATCAGCTAACAACTTACCGCCGCTGGACAGTACCGCCTGTACCTTACCTTCCAAAGCAAAATTATTTTCACCAATCACTGTACTGCCGCTTTCAGCAGTTACATCAAGATAACTGCCGTCATTACGGTATATTTTACCTTTAATATCTTTTAAGACTGCTTTGTTATTGGTTTTATCATTAATTACTTCACCTACGGTAAATTCCCAAAGCAATTTACCGTCTTTTTCACGTTTAATAACGCTGTTTTTCAGTGAAGCATTAAGCTGTGCATTGACACCATTGCCTAAATCCACATTAGCAGGCGCACTGCCGCCGAACATCAGCCAGGCAATAATAGCACCTGCAATCAGGATGCTGCTGCCAATCGCTATAAGCGCTTTTTTATTTTTCATCAGCCTGCTGCTCCTCCCGCGGCGTATACGGTGTATTCCAGCGGTGCTGGAACCAAAGCCAGTTATCCGGATACTGCCTGATAATCTTTTCTACTTCCTGAGTCATCTTCAAAGTTACATTATAATCGTCAGCCTTCTGATCACCGGTAAATTCATATCTGATTGGGTCTTTCACTATAGCTAAATGGCCATAGCCATCAGGCTTTCTGATAATAAAGATTGGAATTATCGGAGCTTTGAATTTACGGGCAAAATAAGCTGGTCCAGTAGGCGTAGAAGCCATCTTACCTAAAAATGGTACGAAAATACCGTCATATCCGCCATCCTGGTCTGCAATCAATCCCAGCATGCGACCTTTTTTCATAGCTCTGGCACAGCCAAGAATCTCACTTGTACCACGTGAAAAAATTTCCTGTCCTACGCCTTCGCGCAGTTCATTCATAAAATCACTGTAAATTCTGTTAGGCTGCGGCTTTTCAACTGCACTGAGCGGAAAACCGTTTAAAGCCAGCGCAGCACCAAGCCATTCCCAGTTGTCCATGTGACAGGCCAGCATGACAACGCCTTTGCCTTCATTTAAAGTATCCCAAAGCACTTCCGGTCTGTCAAAAGTAACCAAACCACGAATATTATCTTTATTTAACGCCGGCATATACATTATTTCCATAAAAGTTATGCCAAGTTTAATAAACAAAGACTTGATAACATCATGAGCCTGCTTATCACTATATCCCAGACGTTCCTTAATTGTTTCTTCAGCACGAATACGCTGCTTTTTGGCAATACGATAATATAAATGTCCCATACCTTTACCAATTTTTACAATCAATTTATAAGGCAGCCAAGAAACAATTGTGCTTATAGTCTTTAATAAATAATACAACCACATTACTGTCTATCTCCCTGTCCACTTTCCTGATAGGAGGCAACTACCTCTGCCCATTTACCCTGAGCCTTTAAAAGCTGCTCTACAGCTTCTCGTACAGCGCCGCGTCCACCACAGGAAGCAGTAACAACATACGCTGCAGCAGCAACTTCTGTTACGGCATCTGCCGGAGCAAAAGTCACGCCCGCAGCCTTAAAAGCAGGCAGGTCATTTAAATCGTCACCCATATAGGCTACTTCCTGCTGCTCTAAATTTAATTTCGTACGCAGTTTTTCTAAAGCTGCGTATTTATCTTTTACACCTTCATACAGATGTTGGATGCCAAGTTCGCCTGCACGACGATGGATAATTTCGCTGAAGCGGCCGGTTATAATAGCTATTTCCAGACCATAACGCAGCGCACAGCTGATACCCAAACCATCTTTGGCATTAAAACCTTTAAATATCTCACCATTGCTGCCGATGTTAATAGTACCATCTGTCAAAACTCCATCAACATCAAGAGCAAGCAATTTAATCTTTGCCAACCGCTGTTCCACTAAACTACACCTTGCCTTACAAGATCTGTCATATGCAGCAAGCCGATAACCTTATTATCTGCATCTATAACCGGCAAAACTGTAATTGGTTTCGGATGGTTGCTTTCCATGATATGCAGTGCCTGAGCAGCAAGTTTATCTTTAGTAATCGTCTTAGGCTGTTTGGTCATCAGCTCAGTAACAGGACGCTGCAGAAAATCAACACCTTTGCTCAGTCCGCGGCGGATGTCACCGTCAGTTAATACACCCTGCATAACGCCATTAGCATCAATAACTGACACTGCACCAAGTCCCTTATCAGTTATGACAAACAAAGCTTCCTGTACAGTTGTTTCACCAACTACAACAGGATTTTCCTCACCGCTATGCATAATATCACCAACAGTAAGCAATAAACGACGTCCTAGTGAACCACCTGGATGGAAAATAGCAAACTGACTGGCTGTAAAATGGTGTCTTTGCAGCAAGGCTAAAGCCAAAGCATCACCGTAAGCTAACGCAGCAGTAGTACTGCTGGTAGGAGCAAGCCCTAAAGGACAGGCTTCTTTAGACACGCCGACATTTAAAACCACGTCAGCATTTTTAGCTAAAGTAGAGGCATCATTACCTACCATTGCTATTATTTTAGCACCAATTCTGCGTAAAGACGGTAAAATATTAAGAACTTCTCCTGTTTCGCCGCTATTAGAAAGAGCAATCACTACATCGCCTGCAGTAACCATACCAAGATCACCGTGAATACCTTCTGCCGGATGCAGGTAAAAAGACGGCGTACCTGTACTTGCCAGTGTTGCTGCCATTTTACGGCCAATGATACCGGACTTGCCCATACCGGTAATAACAGTACGTCCCGGACACTGCAGAATCATTTCCACAGCAGTGGCAAAATTAGCATCAATCCTTGGTACAAGCTCCAGTATGGCTTCAGCCTCCATACGCAATACATCCTGCGCATGCTTAAGCATTTCTTGCATCACAAAAGCTCTCCCTTCTATTATCCTCTTACAATTTTATCAATTGCCAGTACATCCTGCAGCAGCTTTTTCAAATCATCCAACCGTACCATGTTAGGTCCATCAGACAAAGCCTCTGCCGGATTATCATGTACTTCAAGGAATAAAGCATCAATTCCTACAGCAGCTGCTGCACGTGCTATATGCGGTACATACTGGCTTTGTCCGCCACTGCTTGTTCCCTGCCCACCGGGAATCTGAACACTGTGAGTAGCATCCATAACAACCGGATAACCCAGTTCGCGCATTACTGCAAGGCCGCGCATATCTGTAACCAAAGTATTGTAGCCAAAGCTTGCGCCGCGCTCTGTGAGCATCAAATTATTATTACCGGCTTCCTCAACTTTTTTTATTACATTCTTCATATCCCAAGGCGCCAAAAACTGACCTTTTTTTACATTCACAGTCTTACCTGTTTTTGCTGCGGCATAAACAAGGTCTGTCTGGCGGCATAAAAATGCCGGAATCTGCAAGATATCAACAATCTCAGCTGCTTTTTCAGCCTGCCACGGTTCATGAATATCTGTTACCACAGGCACATCAAGTTCCTTCTTAATCTGAGCCAGAATCTGCAAACCCTCTTCAATACCAGGCCCGCGGAAAGAGTTATAAGAAGAACGATTAGCTTTATCAAAAGACGCCTTGAATACATAAGGCATACCAAGCTCTTCACAAATTGCCTTAACGCGACGCCCAATAGCTAAGCTGCGTTCATAACCTTCAAGTACACAAGGTCCTGCCAGCAGCATCATCGGCTGACCCTCACCAACTAAGTAATCTTTTACTTTTACTATATGCACAGGAATAACCTCCTTGCTTTATTTATTCATGGCAGCAAACAATTCATTTACCGCAGCCAGATCTTCCGGAGTATCTACTCCTATACCTTTAAAAGCACTTTCAAGCACTTTAATTTTATACCCATTTTCCAAAGCTCTCAGCTGTTCAAGACTTTCTGCTTTTTCCAACGGAGTAGGTTGCAAAGCAGCATATTTCAGCAGGAAATTACGGCGATATGCATAAATACCTACATGCTTGTAAACCTTATATCCTTCCGGTTTATTACGGGGATACGGCATCAGGCTGCGAGAAAAATAAAGTGCATAACCATTCAAATCAGTAACTACCTTAACAGCAGCCGGATTATCATAATCTGCTTCATCCATAACAACCTTCATAGTAGCCATGTTAAGCTCAGCATCAGCTTCAAAAGCCTTCGCCAGATTATCAATAACTTCCGGCGGAATCATCGGTTCATCGCCTTGTACATTAACAATAACATCTACATCCGGGTACATCAAAGCAACTTCTGCCAATCTGTCTGTACCGCTGGGATGATCCTGTGAAGTCATAACTGCCTTGCCGCCAAAATCAGCAACTGCTTTTTCAACTAATTCATTATCCGTAGCCACGATTACTTCATCCGGCATCTGGGCCTGGCATGCTCTTTCATAAACATGCTGAATCATCGGCTTGCCTGCAATCATAGATAACGGCTTGCCCGGCAATCTGGTAGAAGCATACCGCGCCGGAATTACACACAAAACTTTCATTTCTCATCCTGCTCCTTTTTAATGGCTTTCATAACACATTCTTCAAGTTTATCCATACCACTGGTAACCTGAATTTCCATATTCAGAATATACAATGGTATCTTTCTGTCAGAATAAATGAATTCTGTCGGTATTTTAACCGCATCTTTAGCTGTAGTAACCATAGCAACTGCCTGCTCACGGCTGGCAAGCTCATTGATATACTGCATTTCCAGCATTCCATAGTCATGATGGTCCGGATAACGCACTGCTTCTAAAATATTCAGACCAATACTGGACAATGTCTGTTCAAAGGAAGATGGATTACCGATAGCAGAAAAGACCATAACATTCTTGCCTTTCAGCTCATCCAGATCCTTACAGTTCTGTACGATACCTTTATACCAATCGGCAATTTCCACAAAATTTTTCGGGTGATGTACGCTTTCCACAATAGGAGCTTTAGCATTATATTTACCAATAGTTTTACGCAGCTGCTGTCTGCTTAAAATACTGCTTTGGTCAGTCTTAGTCAGCAAGAAAACATCGCCGCGGTCAAGATTTTCCAGCGGTTCACGCAAAGTTCCGCGCGGCAGCACACAACCATTGCCAAACATATTTAAGGTATCAACCAGCACAATATCAAGATCGCGCTCTAACTGCCAATGTTGATAACCATCATCCATGATAATTACTTCTGCATGCATTTTTTCTACTGCATACTTGCCGGTAACAGCACGATTCTTGCCGATAATTACAGGAATACCCGGTAAGGTCTTAGCCATCAGATATGCTTCATCACCAGCTTCATAAGCAGTCATGTATATTTTTTCACCGTCAGATACTACACCTATATCTTTATCCCAATGAGAACGATAACCACGATTTAAGATTACTACTCTGTAACCCATCTGTTTAATCATGGCCGCCATCTTTTGGGCTGTAGGAGTTTTACCAGTACCGCCGACTGTAATATTACCAATAGAAATTACACAGCATGGAAGTTTTCTCTGCTTCTGTAAACCAGACTGGTAAATAGCCAGCTTACAGCGAACACCAAATTCATAAAGATAAGACAAAACACGCAAGAATGCTAATAGCACCCAACCAAAGAAAGGGGTTTCAGGACCGTGTGCCATCTGAAAAACATACTGAATAATCGCATCTCCATGGCGCAGGCGTCCACCGCCTTCATCAGTAAGATTACGGGTATTCACAGGATAGGAAAGATATTCCTTAGCCGGTACAGCAGTAAGCTCTAACAATTCTTTCAGATATTTGATACTGCGTACATCTGCACCACGGTTTTCTTTAATAACCTGCAGTGAAGCAGCACCCATTTTAGCTCTTTTTTCATCATCGCCAATAATCGACAGCATTTCAGCTGTCAATTCATTAACATTATTGACCATCTTGCAGGCGCCAACTTTACTCAGCAAAGCATAAGAATCTTTAAAATTCTGCATATTAGGTCCAACTAAGATAGGTTTGGCATGAGCCGCAGGTTCTAAAACATTGTGCCCGCCATGCTTGCTCAAAGAACCGCCTACATATACTACATCGCCAACAGCATAAATACGACCTAATTCACCAATTGTATCAATCAAAAGTACCGGATATTGATGTCTTTGTCCAGTAACTTCCAGCAATTTAGACCTATAACCAGTTTCATAGCCATATCCGGCTGCAATTTTAGCAATTTCATCAGCACGCGTAGTTTTACGAGGTGCAATAATCAGTCTTGCATCAGGATACTTAGCACGAACATTTTTAAAGGCCTTCATCAATGCATCTTCTTCTGTAGGATGAGTAGAGCCGGCTACAATAACAGGATAAGAATCTCCAAGGCCTAATTCCAATCTGTACTTTTCTAAATCCTGCGGCGTTACTTCCGCATAAGTCTGGTCAAACTTCGTGTTGCCAGTTACAAAAATTTTATCTTTATCAGCGCCTAAATGAGCAATATAATCAGCATCAATGCTGGACTGCATGCAGAAACGGCTGACCGTATTCAGCATATCTTCCCAGATACCATAAAGGTAGCGATAACTCTTAACAGATTTTTCTGAGATACGCCCGTTAACCATCATTACAGGAATGTGACGTTCTCTGATAGCACGCAAAAAGTTCGGCCAAAGCTCTGTTTCTACCGGCATAAAAATTCCTGGATGGATGCGCTTAACCATAGACTCCGCTACAAAAGGCAAGTCCAGCGGAAAATATATAATTGCATCTGCTTCCGGAATAATTTGTTTGGCCATATTATAACCGCCAACCGTAAAAGCAGAAACAAGTACAGGTTTACCCGGCATTTCCTTCTGAATTTGCTTAACCAGCGGGCTGGTAGCAACAATCTCACCTACAGAAGCACCGTGAATCCAAATGCAATCCTTCTGGGCAACTTTGGCAATTTCATCTTCGTAAACACGGCCAAAGCTCTGTCTGAATCTGCGTTTAAAGCCTTTTTCAGTTAACAGCCTATATGTATAATAAGGCAATACAAAAACAATTAATGCCACAATGGCAATCAGATTATAGATAATATACATTCACAGACCTCATTTCGCTTCCTTGCTGCGATACTGAATTCTATACAGATGGGCATATAAACCATCCTGTGCCATCAGCTCTTCATGACTGCCATCTTCTACCAGTCTTCCTTTTTCCATAACCAGTATTCTGTCAGCATTTTTTATGGTCGACAGCCTGTGAGCAATAACAAAAGAAGTCCTGCCAACCATCAAGCGATCCAGTGCTTCCTGAACAATTCGCTCACTTTCTGTATCCAGAGCAGAAGTTGCCTCATCTAAAATCAGAATCTGCGGATTTTTTAAAATTGCCCGGGCAATCGAAATACGCTGACGCTGGCCACCGGAAATATTTACTCCACGGTCACCCAGCATAGTATCATAACCTTCCGGTAAGCCCATAATGAAATCATGGGCATTAGCAGCCTTAGCAGCAGCTTCTACTTCTTCTTTTGTTGCATCAAGTCGTCCATATAAAATGTTATCATATACACTGCCATTAAACAGCAATGTTTCCTGAGGTACGATACCAACCTGTTCACGAAGTGAATTTAAAGTAACATTGCGAATATCCATACCGTCAATAACAATACTGCCATTAGTCACATCATAAAAACGCGGCAGCAAGCTGGCAATAGTAGACTTACCGGCACCGGACGGTCCAACAATGGCAACAATCTGCCCACGATTTACTTTAAAGGACAAATCTTCAATAACTTGTTCATCCTTATTATAAGCAAAATCTACATGCTTAAATTCTACGTAACCCTGAACAGGCGGCAATAACTTGGCAGACGGCAACTCCTTAATATTTTCTTCCAAATCAAGAATACCGAAAACACGTTCTCCTGCAGCAAGTGCTTTTTGTATACTCGCAATGACCTTAGTTAACCGTTTAATAGGATTTGCAATATTAACTGCATATACTAAAAAAGCTACTAAAGAGCCAGCAGTAATAGTACCATTAATAACACTCATGCCACCATACCACATAACCACAGTAACACCTATTGCTGCTACAAACTCCACTGTCGGTGTTAATAATGCATTTAATTTAATATTCTTCATATTGGCATAAAAATTAGTCATATTCTGTGCATCAAAACGCTTAATTTCATAGTCTTCACGCACAAAAGATTTTACTACACGAGCAGAAGATACAACTTCCTGTAATACAGATGTAAGCTCAGCAGTACATTCCTGAATCTGACCACCATTATGACGAATCTTTTTGCCAAAAAAATCCATGAACCATAATACTACAGGAAAAGTACAGAAGGTAAACAAGGTAAGCTTCCAGTCCAGCCACAGCATAGCAGCAATACTGCCTACCAATACGAGCCCTTCTGTAACTAATTCAACAGCCTTATCTACCATTGCTACCTGCAAAGCTGCAACGTCATTGGTAACATAGCTCATAATGGTACCTGTTTTATTTTTGTCATAAAAAGACATACTAAGACGCTGTAATTTACGGAAAATAGCTCCACGTATATCAATTACTACTCTTTGTCCCACCCAGCTCATTAAATAACTCTGTCCATAGAAGAACAAGCCACGGATAATGAAAACTACTACAATACTGGCAGCAATAAGATAAAGCATTCTTACATCTTTCTGCACCAGTACCTTATCAACCACATCTTTAATAATCCACGGCAAATATAAATTACAGCCAGCAGCTAAACATGTACAAAGTACTGCCAATATTAAACGCGGCAAATATGGCCGTACATAATTTAACAGTCGCAAATATAAATTCATTTTTTCTCCTCAGTAATCTTTAATACTAATTCAGCCACGCGCCTAACAGCTCCTGGCTGACCCAAACGTTCGCGCACATACTCCAAATCACGCTTCATTTGAGCATTACGTTCCGGCTGCAGTAAATCAATAGCAGCCTGCGCTACTTTTTCAGGCGTAAAATCTTCCTGCAGTAATTCTGGCAACACCTGCCTGCCAGCAACAATATTAGGCAATCCGATATTAGGAATATTTATTACCCTTCTGGCAATAAACGCGTTGATAGCAGAGGTACGGTAAACGATAACACTGCCCAAGCCACATAAAGCGGCCTCTAAAGTTACTGTACCACTGGTTGCCAATGCCAAATCTGCTACACTGAAAAGATCATAATTATGACCTTCGGTAATTTTAACTTCTATGCCAGCCTCTTTGATCTTACTTTCCAACAATTCCAAAGGAATAGTACCTGCTCGCGGCATAGTAAAATCTACCTCCGGCATACGCTGTTGAAGTACCTTTGCCGCCAAAAGTAATGTAGGCAGCATCTTTTCAATCTCCATCAACCTGCTGCCAGGCATTAAAAGTACCAGCTTTCTTCCCTCTCGCTTACCAGCGAAAGCTTCTGCTTCTTTGCGCGGCATCGAAGGTTTCACTATATCAAGTAAAGGATGCCCGACAAATACCGTATCAGCTCCTGCTTCATGATAAACATCATACTCAAAAGGGAAAATTGCAGCAACCTTATCTACAATCTGCGCTACTTTCTTAGCTCTGCTCTTATGCCAGGCCCATGCAGAAGGGCTGATATAGGAAACCACCGGAATACCCTTTTCATGAGCAATCTTGGCAATCTTCATGTTAAAGCCAGGATAATCAACAACTACTAAACAATCAGGCTTACGTTCTTCCATAACTTTGACAAAGTTATTACGCAGTCTGAATAAAGCCGGCAGCTTACAGATTATTTCGGCAAAGCCCATAACTCCATGTTCTTTTATATCAAAAAGTACTTCCCCGCCAGCATTGCGCAGAGCATCTCCACCCATGCCAAAAACTTCAGCATCAGGCTCAAGTTTTTTTATAGCAGCCGTAACAGCAGCAGCATGTATATCTCCAGACGCCTCACCAGCAGAAATCAAAATCTTTGTCATTGCAGCACCTTTTTCTCTTTATTTAAAATATACTAAAAAAGTCTATAACATTTCATTGTATATTATAACACAAAAGCGACCAACAAATACTGTTGGTCGCTTTAAAAATGAAATTTTTCTGTTAATTTATTTAACCAAAATAGTAATATTATGCTCGTCAGCCATGGCAATTGTCTTTTCTTTATCCACTATCAATGTATTGCCAGCTTCAATAACTATGCCGGTAGCACCAGCATAGATCATAGATTCCATAGTCTTAGTTCCAAAACCTGGAATATCAAAACGCTGATCCTGCGAAGGTTTAGCTGCCTTAGCCACAATAACTCCGCCTTTGCCAAGGAAACCGCCTCGAAGAATGCAGGCATCAGTACCTTCTATAGCTTCAACAGCCATAACAGCTCTATTTTTTACTACAACTGTCTGACCAATGTCTAAACCACCAATAGCCTTAGCCATGGTAAAACCGAACTCCATATCAGCTAATTCTGCTTCAGTCGGTTTACGTTTTGTCAGAACTCCTGGTGCAGGCAGCAACGGCTTAATAAGTACAGTCTGATCCATTACCTTAATGCCATCGCCTTCTAGCTCCTTAACAATGGCATTCATAATAGTATCATCTTTACGATCTGGTATAGTTGCTAAAATCTTAATAGCACGCAAATCCGGAACTATCTTGCCGGCTTTATACAGTACTTCTTTAGTAACTTTACCTATCATGGTAACCTGCTGCACTTTATGCTTTTTCAAAGTGGAGATAATTTTACCAATCTTACCTATATTAATATCATAGTAAAAGTCAGCACATTCAGCAAGTTCTTCATCAATATCCGGAACTACGCCTATAGCTACTACCTGATAGCCAAGCGCCTTAGCAGATTTTGCAACTTCTACAGGAAGATGCCCTATGCCTGATAAAACACCAATAGTTTCCATAAAATCAGCCTCTGCGAGTACGGATAATACCGCGCTCTACATTACGCAGGAAACGCATCAGATGTTCTACCGGTTCACTGCTGTCAAGCTCCTGTTCCATAGTTGCAATAGCTTCCTGCAAAGGCAATCCGCTATGATACAGAATACGGAACGCTTTTTTCAGCTGGCTGCGCTGCTCTGCAGGCATACCTGCGCGAGAAAGGCCTACACTGTTCAAACCGGATACAAATGCCGGATCACCAGCAACAATCATAAACGGAGGAATATCCTGGGCTACACGCGCCATACCGCCGATCATTACATTACGGCCAATTTTACAGAATTGATGCACTGCAGATAAGCCGCCAATAACAGCACGATCTTCAACTATTACATGTCCTGCCAAAGTAGCAACATTGGACATAATAACATTATTTCCCACAATGCAATTATGCGCAACATGAGTATAAGCCATCATCAGGATATTATTGCCAATTCTGGTTTCATTGCCTTCACCGGTAGCTCTGTTAACAGTACAGCATTCTCTGAAAGTGCCACCATCGCCGATAATAGTATAAGACTTTTCTCCGGCAAATTTAAGATCCTGCGGTTCTGCGCCAATAGAGCAGCCAGGGAAAAATTTACAATTTTTACCGATAGTGGTGTATCTATGGATAACTGCATGAGCACCAATCTTACAGCCGTCACCAATTACAGTATCTTCATCTATAACAGCGTATGCACCAATCTCAACATCCTGTCCAATTACAGCATTGGGGTGAATAACAGCAGTCTCATGTATTTTACGTTTAGGTATAATAACCGAACTCATCTTTTCCACTCCTCTTGTTTAATCACTCGATTAAACATAAATATAAAACTATAATCTCATTGCACTTATTTTTTTAACCTTTCAAATTCGGTTATTTCTATCAATTAAATATTGTTTTTGTTAATTTTCGCAAAAATTCTCTATATTTCTACCTAATTGTAAAAAATTATGCTTCTTTAGGATCCATAATTGCAAAGGTGCAGTCGCATTCACAAGCAACATTGCCGTCAACTTTGCCTTCGCAATGAATAACGCCCATATTTCCGCGGATTTTTACTACTTCTGCAGTAGTAACAACCTGGTCGCCAGGTACAACCTGTTTACGGAAACGAACGTTATCAATTTTGCCGAAAACAGCAATCTTACCGCGGTTTTCTTCCGGATACAGCATTGCTACACCGCCTACCTGGGCCATAGCTTCAATCAACAATACACCAGGCATAATCGGTTCATTAGGAAAATGTCCTAAAAACTGCATTTCATTAGCAGTAATATTCTTGATACCGACAGCACGTTTCATAGGCTCCAATTCCAGAATACGATCAACCAAGAGCATCGGATAACGATGCGGAAGAATTTTTTTAATTTCATTAATATCAAGAACTGTCATTTACTGTTCCTCCCTTGTTCTATATGCTTGTATTTGTTTAGCTATACCTGAATTAAAGGCATGTCCTGTCTTTACAGCAATTACGTGAGCCTTAATCGGTCCCAGCAAATATAAATCGCCAATAACATCAAGTATTTTATGTCTGATAAGTTCATCATCAAAACGCGGTACAGATAAAATCTTCTCTTTATCAAAAACTACTACGTTTTCCAAACTGCCGCCAAGGCCAAGGCCTAATTTTTTCAGCATTTCCAGTTCATCAGTAAACGCAACTGTACGCGCTGCCATAATCTCTTTTTTAAAGCTTTCTTTATTCAGCTCAATATCAAAATACTGCGTTCCTAAAAGCGGATGTTTATTAATAGAAGTAAAAGAGATTCTGTAACCATCATAAGGTTTAACAACTATATAACGGTCACCATCATAAACGGAAAACTCTTTATCAAGGCTGTAGACTTTTCTTTCTTCCTGCTGTTCTTCTATACCTGCCTGCTCCAGCAATTCACAAAAAACTTTGGCACTGCCATCAGTAACAGGCGGTTCAGGTGAAGACATTTCAATAACGATATTATCAATTTCCATCATTGCCAATGCTGCCATCAAATGTTCTACAGTAAAAACTTCCGCACCATTAGCACTTAAAGTTGTTGCCTTAACGGTAGAACTTACATTCTCTGCCAATGCCGGAATTTCAGGTCTGTCGGGCAAATCTGTACGAACAAACACAATACCTGTATTAACCTCTGCAGGTTTCATAGTCATCAATACTTCTTTGCCAGAATGTAAACCGATACCGGAATAAGATATTTCTTTGGCAATAGTATGCTGCATATATTTTTCAGTCATTATTCTCCTCCTTCTTTATTTATCTTTATTTTTAAATCGCTGACGTCCGTCTTTCCAGCGATCATGTACCCAGAACCACATTTCCGGATGAGCAATTATTTCATGCTCTAAAATAGTAACCATCTGACTGGTCACTTCATAAAAATCTGCCTCTTTATCCTTAGTTTTAGGCGTATAAAGCGGCGGATATATTTTCGCCGTACAAGTTCCATCATCATTATTATGCAGAAAAATCGGCAGTATAGGAGAACCGTAAATTCTTGATAATGCGGCAGCTCCCATTGGAATAATAGATTTTTTGCCAAATAAATTTATTTCTACACCATCATCATTAGTATCCTGATCATAAAGGACACCTAACAAATGCTTTTCTTTCAGCATTCTGCTGATGGCCAGCAAACCACTTTCGCCACGATTATAGGCTACTTTTTGGCCTACCAACTGACGATATTCATTGATAAATTTATCCATGGCACCATTATTCTGCTTACGAGTAATAGAGAGCATCGGATAGCCATGCAAAGCAACTGTCGCACCCAAAAGCTCCCAGTTACCATAATGGCCAGTCGCCATGATAACGCCTTTATTCTGCTTATAAGCGGCATCAAGATATTCTAAGCCTTCAATTTTGACAGTCTGCTCAATATTTTCCGGCTTTAAAAGCGGAAAACGCATGACTTCAATAATCATCCGGCCAAAACGCCGCAAACTTGCTTCAGCAATCTGTGCAGCCCGCACCTCATCTACACCGAGGCATTCCATAATATTCGTCTTCGCCATCTGCATGCGCCACTCCGGCACTGCCACTACAGCAACTCCGCCCAGAAACTTAGCAACTAAATTACGAATAAACTTAGGAGCAATGCACATCAGCTTGCTGAATAACTTCACTATATAATAACTCAGCATCTTAACACTCCTTTACAGGTTACTTATCGCTGAGTTTAGCAAGTTCTTTTTCCAAATCCTTAACTCGCTTAATCAAATCGCCAATCTTACGCAGATTTGCTTCCTGACGCAGCCACTCTTTATGCGGCATAGCAGGAAAACCAGCCATAAAAGAATTAGCAGGAATGTTATTAGTAATACCTGTCTTGCCGCCAAAAACACAGTTGTCGCCAATTGTAATATGGCCAACAGTACCAACCTGTCCGGCAAAAGTTACATTGTTGCCTACAGTTACACTGCCGGAAATACCTACATGCGCAACTACAAGACAATTTTCTCCTAAAATATCATTATGGCCAAGATGAACCAAATTATCAATCTTAGTTCCTTTACCTACTATAGTGCTGTCTACAGTAGCTCTGTCAATACAGGTATTATTGCCAATTTCCACATCATCTTGCAATACTACATTGCCAGTCTGCAGAACTTTGCTATGTTTGCCATTTTGAGTTACATAACCAAAGCCATCGCCGCCGATAACAGAACCAGCCTGCAGAATTACACGATTACCCAATACGCAGTCTTCACGAATGGTAACACTGGGATAAACAATGCAGTCAGTGCCAATTTTAACACGCTTACCTACATATACATGCGGATAAATAATAGAACCTTCACCAATTTCAGCACCGTCTTCAATAACTGCAAATGGCTGTACAGCAACATTATTGCCAATCTTCGCTGTAGGTGCAATATAAGCCAGCGGACTGATAACACGCTCTATCTCTTCCGGAGCACGGAATAATTCGAGCAATGCAGCAAAAGCAGCACGCGGATTTTCAACTCTGATAACAGGTCTGCCATCAAGCTTCGGATCATCATGGCTAAGAACCATAACACCAGCCTTACTTAAATGACAATGCTCTACATGCGGCGGGACAGCAAAAGAAATATCCTGCGGACCCGCCTCCAGCAAGCCATTAACACCTGTTATTACCAGCTGTGGATTATCATCCTCAACCGTGCCATGTAAAAATACAGCTAATTCCTGAACACTTTTTTCCATAAATAGACCTCCCCATAATCAGCCATTTAAGGCCATGCAACACAAAGAGCGGACGGACGAGTCCGCCCGCTCAGGGTGTGCCATTTATTTCATTTTCTCAATTACTTCTTTGGTTACATCAGTACCGCCTTGCGGAACTGCATCTTTAATCAGAATAGCACCTAAACCTTTTTCCTGTGCAACCTGGTTCAAAGCAGTATCTAAACTTGCTTTCAGTTTATTTTGTGCTTCACTTTGAATCAGCTGAGCACGGGCAGAATAATCTTCAGCAACCTTTTTCTGCTCTTCTGCACTTTTACCTGCCATATCTTTATCCATAGAAGCTTGTAAATCCTGCATTTTCTTAGTAACATCTTCCTTAGTATCTTTAACAACAGCAGCTTCTGCTTCTACTTTCTTCATATCAACAGTACCGAAATCAGCGTTACGTCCACTGCAGCCAAAAGTAAGCATTGCACTGGCAATCATCAGACCGGCAATAATTTTTTTCATAACTGTAACCTCACTTATTTTTTTCTTTCTGCAATTCAGAAATTATTTTATCGGTAATGTCGTCTGCAGTAAGATTAGCTTTAACGGTATTAAAAACAATAGTATAACCATTCTTATCTACCAGGCGCATTACAACGTTTTCGATATCCTGATTTATTTCTTTTTCTAAAGCTGCGTTTTTCTCCTGCTGCTTATCAATCTCTCTATCCATAATGCTGAGAGCATTTTGCAGCGCTGACGGCGCTTTTTGCAGCATATCATCGTATTTACCTTCCGAAGCCTGCATAACTGCAGCTGCATTTTGACGTAGTCTGTCAGCCTCCTGGCCTATACGCTGCTGCATCTGCTTGGCATAAGGAGCCAGCTTCTTTTCTATATATGCGGCTTTTTCGCTGTTTAATTCAGCTAACTCCGCTTCTCTGGCATTGCGCGCCGCTGTAAGCTCATACTCCACTATTTTGCGTTCATCCGGTTTCATCTTTACTGACTCCAGACGCATCCGCAAGTTGAACATTTTCAGCTGATAAGAAGATTCAACTTCTCGCTTACGCTCAGAAACTAATTCTTCAGCCTCTTTCTCAGTCTGTGCCATAAACTTCTGCAGCTTCACATTTTCTCGAGCCTGGGCCCCTACCATACGAGTATTGAAATCTGCATCCCAGTAAGTAACTTCACTGACTTTTTTCAGCTCCCGAAGCTTATCAAGACTGCTGAGCTGCTGCTTAGCCATTTCTTCCTGAGCTTTACGTTTTTTTACAAGATCCTGTACAATCGCTTCACCCTGCTGCAGCTTTTTATACTGCGGATGACCTGCAACCGCCTTCTTCCAGTCTGCCACAGCAATCTTTTCACCTGTCGTATTGACGCTGCCGCATGCTGCAGCAAGCAATGAACTTATCAGCAGCACTACAAAGATGACTTTACGCATAACATCCTCCTGGGTGAACAGTAAACGAGGCCCCTGCGGGCCTCAAAAATAACCGGACGGTTTATTTACCGCTCTGCAGTGACTTAGCCACTTCATCAGTAATATCTACACCGCCAAAAATAACAGTGCTTTTATCAACAACTACAGAAAGGCCTTTTTTATCAGCAACTTTTTTGATCTGCTCTTCAACTTTCTTCAGTACAGGTTCCATAAGTTCTTTTTCTTTATTGGCAATACGTTCCTGCAGCTGTACATAATAACGTTGTTTTTCACTGTCGTTCATGCTCTTGCTTTTTTCATCAAAATCTTTTTGAGCACTGTCAATTTCACTCTTCATAGCGTTTCTTACATTCTGCAAATCAGGGCTCTGGGCTACAAGCATTTGATAATTTACTACGCCGATAGCAGATTCACTGGCCGCAGCAGAAGCAACTTTGCTAAAACCACTTTGAGTTACAGACAAAGCAAAGCAGCCAAGAATAAAGATAGCGGCTACAAATAAAGAAACCATTTTAACATTTTTAGGATTACGCAATTTCTGCATCATAACAAAATTCCCTGCTTTCTTACCAAATAAATTTATATTACAGATATATAGTTTATTATATCAGTCTGCCTAAATTCTTTCAATGCAAAGCTACAAATTTCCTATTAAGCGCAGATAAAATTCATCGCCACCATAAACATATTCAGCACTTAAAAATTCATGAATACGATATCTTACTCCGTATTCATTTCTATCGTCACCGGAAAAATGTTCAGCTCGCAATCCCCACTTAGGACTCAAAGTATACTCTAATTTATAAACATTATCCCCTGCTGGCGCACGGCGCATATAACTCCAGCTGCTCTTGCCCCAATAACGGGTATATCCAGCACCAAACTGCCATTGTACATGGTCCAGCACAACCTCAGCTTCAGCAAAAACCTCATCCCTTGGCGAAACGAATTTACCAAGATGCGCCTTGCCGGACAAATTATCTTTATCACGTCCAATGTCACCGTAGCCTTCTAACCATATTTTATATTCATCAGAGTACAGGATAATTTCTACAGCAGTATTGGAATCTGGCTGAATATGAATACACGGTTTCAGGTTATACTGTCTTACCTCAGGCTCATTTGCCAATTTTCGACTAAGATAATCAATGTATTCCTGCTGATGATGAGTAAGATAAGAAACTGGGATTCCCTGCAATCGTTCGCATTCATCGGCATATTTAAATTTCAATCTGTTTAAGAGCAGATTAGGAATAGATTCAGAGCGCATTTCATATTTTAAACCACTGATAAGTTGCCCTACAGGATAGATAATAACCTGTACAATAACCTTACCATCCTCATGCAGCAAATCTACAGCAGCTTTAAACTCTGGCAAAGACTGCTCTATTTCCTGACGCACAACACGGCGCAAAACTCCTCCAGCCCAATCCTGAGCATCCACAGAAGCACCGCTGATAATATTCTGCAGCTTTTGTTCAAGTCCGGGAATTCGCTTTTTTAAATAATCTGCCGTTTGTGCTTCCACGCCGGAAAACTGCATATCAATCTCAACCTGATTGATCGTATCACTCCACGGTACAACATGAAAAACTATATCAGTTTTCTGACTCAAGTGAATATCTGTCTGTTGCATTTCATAACCCGTCAGCACCCTGTCACTGATTTCAGTCAGTAAGTCAGCATAGTCAGCCTTAACAGGAGCAATATTTTCCGTATCTTTGTCAAGCAAAAGCTGCTCAGCAACCACCTGCATACTGTCAGTCATTTTTTGCAGCAGAATATCGCTGGTACTATTGCCAACATCGACTATATGTACCTGTACATCTTCAATAGGCATAGAAAAAGCTTGCTGCAATGACAAAAAATTTGTCATTGCAGCAATCAATACAATCTTACTAAAATTCATAGCAACACCGTTGTAAAATTAGAACTGTCCACCAAAACTGAAATGGAATTTACCGCCATCATCGCCATAGCCATAGTCAAGTTTTACTGGTCCCAGCGGAGAATTGATACGCAAACCAACACCGAAGCTGTTTTTAATCAGTCCGAGATCAAACTCATCTTCATGTCGTTTATCCCAGGCATAACCGTTATCAGTAAACAATACGCCCTGTACTTTCTTAATAATCGGGAAACGATATTCCAGCGTTGCTTTGAGCATACTGTTGCCGCGGAACTGATCGTCTTCATAGCCGCGAAGCGTATCGCTGCCGCCCATGGAGAAGCGTTGGCTCAAAGGCATATCGCCATCAGCATAACCAGCACCAAGATTCAATGCCCAAACACTTTCGCCACCAGCACGATAATAATACCGATAATCAGCAGTAAACTTAGTAAAATCAAAGTCACCGCCAAGTCCAGCCCATTCTAAGCTGTAGGCAATACGCTTACCTTCATGAGGATCATAAATATTATCGCGAGAATCAAAAATCCTGCCTACCGTAATACTGCGGGTAATACCAAAATTTTCTTTACGACGTTTTTCATAATTATCGGGCATCCAATTCTCATAATATTTACTACTACCAAAAACTGGTTCATAATATTGATCTTCATCATGTTCATATCCATCAGCCATACCTTTATAGATATCCTCACGATTTTTCAAGGTAACATAGTTACTTACATACTCGTTATCAGTTTTACGGCTGAAAGTCAATTCCTGACCGCGACGTTTTTTATCATAACGGGCAATCTCGTCGCCATTAATATTATAATCAGCATATTCATTGGTAATATCATACAAATTGATGGTAGCAGTGGTTTCTTTATCATCAATCCAAGGCTTAGTATAACTGAAATCATAGTTCTTGTTATCTTCGCCGCCAAATTCCCAACGAATATTTACCTTATCACCTGTACCGCGGAAGTTTTTATCACCAATAGAAATCATACCAATAAATCCGTCTGCATTACTGTAGCCGGCACCAATACCAAAGGTACCAGTATTCATTTCTACAACACTGATTTCAACTTCTACAGAATTAGGCTCTTTACCAGGATTCAGCTTAACATTAACATCTTCAAAATAGCCTAAATTATAGACTCTCTGCATACTGCGTCGAGCATCTTTAGCATTAAACGGCTTCCCCTTTTTTAGCTTCATTTCGCGGGTAATAACGTAATCTTTGGTTTTTACATTGCCTTTAACTTTAAAATCTTCTACAATACCTTCGTTAATGGTAATATTAAGCGTACCATCTGTATCCATATGGATATCAGTTACTCTGGCAAGGATATAACCATTCTGGCGATATTCCTCTTCCAGACGCTGTACTCTGGTGTTAACATCTTTAAGATTAATGATTTTATTTTCTTCTAAATCAAAAAAGCCAGCAGCTTTTTTATCATCAACTACAGTATTCCCTGTAATCTTTACTTTAGTAAAAGCCGGATTTTCCATGACATGGTAGATTACCTGTACACCTTCAGGAACTTCTTTAAATTCCGGACGCAGATCATAGAACCAACCTAAATCATAAATAGCGCTTAAATCTTCATTAAGACCCTGTTCCGTTAATTCCATACCAGGCTTAGTTTTTAAAGCCGCAGCAATTTCAGCTTCACTAATAACAGTATTACCGGTGATAACTTGCTTAGTAATCGTCTTGCCAATGTAAGGAGTAAGTGGATTTTCCTTAACAACATTTTTAGCAGCATTATCTTGTTCAGCAGTAGTTGCTGTTGCTGCAACAGGGGCATTGCCGGCAGTATTTTCTTCAGCATATACAGGTAATGCGAAAAAAGCGGCAGCTAAACCTACGGACAAAGGTCTGATTAAATATCTTTTATTCAATGTTTACCCTCCTAAACACTATTTAGAACTGGTCAGTTCTACTCTGGCAGACTTTACCAGTCTACGCATGTCTGTATCTGATAATTTCAGCTGCCGTTTAGATTCTTTATCGGCAGGAGCATCATTTAACTTAGTAACTACTTGTACTGTTTTAGCAGAAGTTACTGTCTGCACTTTTTCCTGTGGTACTTCCACAATCTTTACAGCACTCTTTGACTCAACATTCTGTGCCGCATTACTGTTAGAAACATTACCAGATGTAATAGCAAACGTCGATTTTAAATTGTGCCGTGCATAACACCATCCTCCAAAACAGGATACCGCTACAGCAATAGCAGCACATAAAGCCAGCATCTGCCGATTCCAACACCACGGAGAATCTTTTTTTCTGCACAGATTGCTTAGTTCAGCTTCAGCTAACATCAAATCCAGCTCTCCTCGCATATCTTTATTGTCTAAAAAGCTCTGTTCGGCATTTTCTAAACTATTTTTTACTCTGCGTATACGCTGGCATACAGAGCTGCTCATTTTTACCATGCCGAAATCTCCTTTCTAAACAATAAAGCTTTTAGTATATAGTCAGATAAATAAGCTTTTTTTCAACTAACTAAAATACTTATTTTCCTTATTTATTTTTAAAATTCTTTCATTTCCTTGTTTTAGCAAGCTAAATCAGCTGTATATCATATTTTATTTAAAATCATGAATAAATCTTGACAGCATTCCGCGCACTCTGCGCACTCCCTGCTTTTGCAGGCGGTAAACATACCCAAGACTGACATTGATAGCATCAGCAATATTTTGCGCAGACTGATCTTCAAGATACATTCCAGTTAAAACACGCTGTTCCTTTTCCGGCAGACGACTCAAAGCCTGCTGAACTTTTTCCTGCAGCAGCTGCTGCTCAGCAAGCTCTGCCGGAGATGCTTTTTCTGAAGCCAATGTATCAGCTACAACCATACCGCACAAAGTTTTTCCATCCAAAGAAATAATGCCCTTGTCCGAATCCTTTTTCAGAAAATCAAGCATGCACCCTTTAATACGATAGGAGGCAAACAAGCTGAAAGCAACACCGCGTTTATAATCATATGTTTCTGCGGCTTCCAGAAGGCCAACCATACCTTCCTGGATAAGTTCCATTGTTTCAGGCTCTGGCAATTGAAAGCTGATGGCAATTTTAAACACCAACGGCTGGTAAGCTGTCATCAGGCGCTGATGTGCCTGCACATCACCTTCCGCAGCAAGCTTCCATAATTTTAGTTCTTCCTCACGATCAAGCAAAGAAGTCTTGCGCAGCTCTTCCAGATAGCTTTGCAGCATTGTTCCACCTCCTCTCTTAGAGCTTAAAAAGTAACTTTATATTCTACTCCATACCAATCTTCAGGTTCATTAGAAAGATCGTAGCTTCTGGAATAGGTTAAATTAAAGTGTCTGCTAATATCGTACTGTCCAAAGATACTTCTGTCAATACCATCAAAGCTTGTAGTATAGCCAATCATAAAATTATCAGTCAAATATTTACTTACTAATAAATTATATTGGCTGCGTTCCTCTGCTGTCAGCTCCTGATTGCCGCTGCTCATGCTTTCAAAACCCACACCAGAACGTACCTTGCCCATGTAGATACGGAACTGGTCCAGTCCCAGTGTTTGTTTTACCAGCATTTCCACGTCACCTAAGACAGCCATCTGCAAGCCTGCCGTCATCAGATTCTGCAAGTCCTCACCGGTAACATCTTCGCCACCCGAAGTATCTCGCTGCAAAGTAAGCATACGTATAATGGTATTTTCACTTAGAGGCGGATTACTGCTTAATTGCAGATCCATAGCTTCTACCGGTCCATTGATACGCATAAAGATATCATAGCGGCTGAACCTGGCTTCACTTTCCAAAGTAACAGTAGGCAAGAATGTACCAGGAACCGCCCAACCCACAGACGCATTTTTGATTTTAAACGGAGTTCTGAGATATGTTACTGTACCATGGTCAGCCTTGATCGAACCGTCTATTACAGGAAATACTGTACTGCCAGCAATATGCATAGAACCTGCCAGCCAAATATCATACAGGTATTTATTGAAAAGATGTACTTTAGGTCCTAAGCTTATCTGCAAATCCATCCCCAAATTACTACTGCCTTCACCAAATTCAGGAATTGTCGGCATATTTACCAGTACATCATCCAATTGTATATTACCATTAATTTTAGGTCTGTAAGCAGGCTGCAGCGGTGTATTAGCATTTATAAATCGGTTATACCGCTGCGGAATTATTTCAATATTACTGTTTAATCGGCCAGTAAATAATTCCGAAGCGAGCTCAGCATCTTCTGCAGTTATATACAGCTTATAGGTATCTTTCTCACTCGCACGCAAAGCATAGCTACCGCTGGCAGCAATACTGCCTCTGCCAAGTTTAGCCGAAAGATTATGCAGCATCATCTCGTTGCCTTTAAACTCAATATCTGTTTGGATATTTTCAATAACTGTATTTAAATCTTTTACTTTTACGCTGCCGCCATCAATTTTTATTGCACCGTTGATTAAAGGTTCTTCCAGTGTCCCGCCAAGGATAACTTCACCCTTGGTTTCACCAATACCCCATTCAACCATATCTGTCATGGCAGGCAAAATACCAAGCCGCGCTTCATTCAAATCCATTACAATCCGCATTTGTGCATTGGGATTCTTTCTTGCTTCTGCCTCTCTGAATAAATCTACAGGCATATCACCACTGGCTTTCACATTATAAACATCCTTGGTCGCTATAAACTGCTGCAGTTTAATATTATCATTTTGCAACGCCATTAAAAGTGTCAGCTTGTCAATAACAACTCCGGCAATAGAGCCATTATTGATTTCCAGTGAGCAATGACCAGAAGGATTATCAAAAGAACCGTTAAGCTGAATCAGCATATCTGCTTCACCTTTTATTTCCGGCGGATCATGCATCAAAACTGTAGTAATAGCCGGATTTGCTTTCGTCGCACCAATCTCGACATTATATAGTTCTTTCGCAAAATCAATATTGCCCTTAACTGCTACAACACCCCTATCTGTAACATCGTTCTGCTCCAAAATCTTGACATCATTAAAATATAATACTCCTTTTTGCAGGCGTCCTTTAAACATCATCCGATAATAATTAAGGTCATGAATTTTAATATCTTCTGCCCATACATCAATATCTATACCACTGCCTTTGCCTTGCGGATTAATATCAATCTCACCCTGCACAGTACCATCGATATTATAATCCTGCTTGCACATTCTGAGTATGCCGCCCAAATTGCCCCACAAAGTTACTACCTTACCCTGCATAAAACGCTGCGGAATATTGATATTCAGTTCAGCCTTAAAAAGTCCGTAATCTCCATTATCGTTGTTATATGGCTGTTTAAAAGAAACACTAAGTTCATTAAGGTCATTGCCGTTACTGGTAACATTACCGGATAACTCAGTAAGCTCTTCACCATTAATGCTCAGACTATCGCTGGTAACCTCGCCCATAAAATAAGGTCTCTGTAAAGTACCGCGCAAATAACCTTTAGCGTTAATATATCCGTCAAGATCTACATCCTTGTCCATAACCGGCAGTCTATCCAGATTAACATTCCGCGCATCCATCCTAAAGTCCAAGTTCTGATCTTTATCCATCACACCATCAAGTGTTACCTTAGTAGATAAAGCGCTGATGACAAAATCCTTCAAACGTAGCTGCCCACCATGATAATCATATCTGCCTCCTACACTATCCAGCAGATATCCTTCTACACTGCCATCCGTCAGCAGTACTTCACCATCAACATGCAGGTCTGACATAGTACCACGTACCTGAATAATATTGTCTACATTGCCGGTCAGATGAATATCTGGATAAGCCAGTCCAACTATTGGCTCTGCTCTTACACCTACAGTTTCTATAGCTAAATCAAAAACTGCTTCTGCGCCACGTAAATCAATGCTGCCATTAACAACGTGCTGTCCCTGCTTCATATTGGCCTGAAAATCCTTAAGCTGTAAGATATTGTTCTTTAAGCCTACAAAGCCATGTGCTTCAGTTAAATCCTGCCCCATAAAGTTTACATCTGTCAGCTGAATAATACCTGAAAACTCCGGTGCATCAAGTGTTCCTCCCAAAGTAAAACCAGTAGAGCATAATCCTCTGCCTGCATAACCAGCAAATTCTAAAAATGGGTTAACAGGAAATTCAGCCATCCTGCCATTAAGAGCTAAACTGCCATCAGTGCCTACAGTACCAGTAACCGCTAAACTACCTTTATCTGCCATAGCCCCAAGATGTTCTACTGTCAGCTTTTCACCATCAAAATTGCCGTCAAAGCTCAGCTTATTAATGACAAGTGAACGCCATTTGATATTCATTGTATCTGCCGCTGCATGCAGTTTCCAAATATCTTTATCAAGTTCTGCCAATAAAGCAGTCTTGCCGCTGATAGTAATGCTGTCATCTTCAGTTCCCGGTATTGACTGTGCGACATTGTCAAATTCAGCATCAGCTATTAATGCACTGTTCTCCAAGTCGTATGTTCCATGCAGCTTGATTTTACCGCCACCATAAATAAGCTCAGCTTTATCCAGCTGCAATGTCTGCTCTGCCAATTTAGCTTCTAAGGTAATATTTTCTGTCTGTAATCCCTTCCATGTCAGTTTTGGAGCCTGAGCGCTAATCTGACCGTTTACATTTTCCATGTCCTGTAAATCTATTTCACCCTGCAAAGATATTGGCTGTCCATCAACAGAAACCGTAAGCTGGGACATATTGAGCTTGCTCTGCGCAGCCTCTATCTGTCCATCTACCTGTAATTGATGCATGTCACCAGCTGCTTCCATCTTTCCGGTAACAGCATCCAAACTGCCTTTGCCAGATAAACGAACCTGTGCACCATCATTAGTCCAGGTAAGCTGCAATCCCTTAACATTGCCCTGTAATTCATTTACCTTTCCATAATGCTCTGCTAAAGAAGCGTATGCAGCAAGCTGCAGCCTGTCCGTCTTTAAATAAATATTGCCTACGCCTGCAGTTGTTATCGTTCCCTCAAGCTGCAGCTGATCTTCACCCGCTATTACGTCAGCTTTCAGCGCAAAATCAGGATTAGCTCCGCCGTCAGCCTCAGCATTAATCATAAAATCCCAATGACCATACGGCGTGCTGACCTGCAAAGAGCAGTCTTCTGCCTGCAGCAAACCATAAAAAGGCGTCTCCTCTGACTCTGATGGTTTCAGTAGATGCTGCATATTCCACTGCTCATCATCACCCATTACCAGCCATACCTGCGGCTTTATAAGCTTAACTCTGCTTACAGCACGAGCAGGCTCCTGCAATGCCAGCCAAGGTTTTAAACTTACAATTGTTTTTGGCAGCTCAGCAACCTTTTCACCGTCTTTATCGCGTATAATTACATCATTTACTTCCGCAGAAAGGCCACCATTCCAAACAACACCGCCAATCTGGACGCTGCCATTAATATATTCACGTGCCAATCCCTCCGCCTGCGGCAGCAGCTGGCGAATATAACCGGGCACTACATATGCTACTAAAGCGTAATAAAGCATTGACAGTAAAACAATGCCTGCTAAAATAAGTTTCCAAAGTTTCTGCATGATGATCTCCATAAATAACCGTTGGATAAATACTTATAACTCGACTTTTATTCTTTCGACAGAAACAGAAAACATCCTCTATTTAAGCAAAAATAAATGCACTGTTAAATAACAGTGCATTTATTTCTATATTATTCATAAAGCCTGCATTTTCTGCAATGCCTGCTGCCATCCATTTTGCCAATCGGCACAAAATGCTGCACCGCCTTGTGTACAGTCAGGTTTGCCGCCGCCACGGCCAGCAAAAATCTGATTAAGTACTTTAATATACTCGCGGCAGTCTGCCTGTAAATTTTGTCCCGCAGTTACAGCATAAGACAATCTTTCCTGCTGAACTGCAAGTATCACACAGATACAATCGGAATAATCTCCAGCCAAGGTCAATAAAGGCTTTATATTTTTACTGTCATCAGTAACTATACTTATTATCTTCGTGCCATCAGCTTTTATCTCCGCCTGCTCTGCTGCCAGCTGCAATTCATAACGCAGCAACTGCAAAGTCTTATTTTTAACATTTTCGCGCGTTTCTGCCAATTCATCTTTGAGTCTCATTACACCATCATAAACCTGTACCGGTTTAATCGACAACTCTGCTGCTGTCTGCAACAGCACTGTATTTTTGGCATCAGCATCAAGCAAAGCCCTTCTGCCGCAGGCAAACTCTACTCTCACACCCTGCTTATGTTTATCGCTGCGAATAACTTTAACCAGTCCTACCATACCTGTATAAGGCGGATGAGTCCCGCAGCAGGTACAAGAATCTGCACCCTCAACAGACACTATACGCAGCAAGCCTTTTAATTTACTGTTAAATTTGCGCATCGGCAGTTTTGCCGCTTCGTCACTGTCCACATAACTTATCTTTACCGGACGATTATCCCAGATAATCTCATTGGTGAAAAGTTCTGCCTGCAGCAGTTCTTCAGCAGTAAGTTCTTTATCAAGATCTATGGCAACCAGCTCTTCACTCATATGAAAGCCAACATTGTTAGCGCCAAACAGCTTCCAGCAGGCATAGGAAAGCAAGTGCTCACCCAAATGCTGCTGCATTCTGTCCAGACGTACTTTCCAGTCCAGAACAGCTTCTACAGTACTGCCAATTTCCAGCGGCTGCACACATTCATGCAGGATATGCCCTTCTTTTTCACATACATGTTCTACTTTTACACCACCCAAAGTGCCCTTATCACTCAGCTGGCCGCCGCCCTCCGGGAAAAACACGGTTTTATCCAGTTCTACTAAATAACGCCCATCCTTTTCCTGACAAGCAAGCACCTTGCTGGTACAGCTTTTCAGCAAAACATTATTTTCATATAATTTTTCTGTCATAAATAATCCCCCCTCAAAACAAGATTATTGTATCACTTTCACCGGCATTATGTTATAATCAGAAAAAGTTTTAACAAATTACTTGCAACAGGAGAAAATAATGTATCATACTTTACTTTTTGACCTTGACGGAACCCTTACTAATTCTGCTGAAGGCATCACTAAATGTGTCCAATATGCTTTGCAGTATGCTGGTATTGAAGAACCAGACCTTAATAAGCTTTGTAAATTCATCGGCCCACCCCTCAGAGCATCTTTTGAAAAACATTATGGCTTTACACCGCAGCAGGCAGAAAAAGCTACCCAAAAATATCGGGAAAGATATCATAATATCGGCATTTATGAAAATGAAGCTTATCCAGGTATCTTAGACCTTATTCGTATGCAGCACGCCGCCAAAATCACCATGGGCATCGCCACAGGCAAACCTGAAGTCTACGCTATCCCTATAGCTCAGCGCTTTAATTTTGCTCCCTATATGCAGGCAATTGTCGGCAGTAGTCTGGACGGACATATGGATAACAAAGCTTTGGTTATTGCCGAAGCCTTGCGCCGTCTTAACTGTAATACGCCAAAAGAAAAACCTCATGTTCTGCTCATCGGTGACCGTCAGGAAGATGTTTTTGCGGCTCACGATAACGGGATAAAATGTATCGGTATCGGCTATGGTTTCGGCAGCCGCAGCGAGCTGGAAAAAGCAGGAGCAGATTACTACGCAGAAACTATTTCCGATTTACAAAATCTACTGCAGAAATTAAACAGTTAAAAAACAAAAAGCACTTCATTAAGAAGTGCTTTTTTATTATTTTTTTGCAGGCTTTTTATTATATTTCTGCATAGCTGCTTCAATATCTTCTTTGAGCCAGCATTCCACAGCATCTGCCATTTCCTGCACAGCCTGCTCAATAAGCTGCTTTTCTTCATTTTGAAATACGTGCAGCACGTGGTTTACCACAGCCTGGCTGTTGCGTTCAGGATGTCCTATACCAATCTTAAAGCGCGGAAATTCACCCGTTCCCAGATGCTGCTGCACAGATTTGATACCATTATGTCCTCCGGCACTGCCTTTGCGACGAATGCGCAGCTGACCGCAAGGCATATCCATATCATCCTGAATTACGGCAATATCTTCCGGTTCGATATTATAAAAATCAGCATAAGCACCTACTGCCACTCCGCTTAAATTCATATAGGTAGTCGGCTTCAAAAGCAGCACCTTTTCAGGCAATCTATATTCGGCATACATAGCGTTGCGGTCCGTCCTGTCAAAAGACACGCCCCAGCGTTTTGCCAGTTCATCTACAACCATGAAGCCGATATTATGACGTGTATTAGCATATTCCCTGCCAATATTGCCTAATCCAACAATCAGTTTCATAAACTTTATTTTTCCTCCTTTGCAGCCATAAGCTGGCTGACAGTCACAAATTCATATCCTTCCGAGCGCAGCCTGTCAATAATAGCTGCAGTTGCTTCTACAGTCTGCTGCCTTGAAGCAGCATTTTTAGGGCTGTCGCCGTCGTGCAGCAGAATAATAGCACCGGGAAATACTTTACTGCAGACTCTGTCTACAATAACATCCGTACCAGGATTAGTCCAGTCACGCGGTATTACACTCCAGTTCACAGCAGTTAAACCAGCCTGGTGTATCTCTTCCATTACCGCCCAGTCACGGAAGCCATGAGGCGGACGCATATACTTTACAGGCTTACCGCTCAGCCATTCCAAGGTTACCTTACCGCTGTCAATATTTGCCGCAACCGCTTCTGGGTTGAGCTTAAGTAAATCCCTGTGACTTCCGGCATGCAGCGCTATTTCGTGTCCTTGTCTGCTTACAGCTCGTACTGCTTCCTGTTTTTGAAAGGCATTTTCTCCCACCATAAAAAAAGTAGCCTTTACCTGCTTTTCCTGCAGTACCTTAAGCAGTTCCAAAGTATAAGGCAGGTAAGGTCCGTCATCATAGGTCAGTGCCACCAGTTTTTTCTGCGTTGGTACACTGGTAACAACCTGCCCATAAAAATTATTCTGCGGTAAGACTGCCAGTAAAGTCAGCACCCCAGCAAGCAAAACACTACCAGAGGCGATAAATACCGCCAGCTTTTTTTGAATCAGCTTAAATTTTCCCATCCACAGCGCCAGCATACCTAAAACGCCGCAGAAGGCAATAATATAAATCAATCTCATTTTCAGCAACCATTGCTTTCTAAAGAAAAAGGCCTGCCATCAAGGCAAGCCTTTTATGTTTTATTTATGAGTATCAAATAATTGGCTTACAGACCAGTCATTGTAAATACGCAGAACAGTTTCTGCCAAAATCGGAGCTATGGACAGCACCTTTATTTTCGGATGTTTTTTGTTCGGCGGCAGCGGAATGGTATTAGTAACTACCAGCTCGGTAATATCGGACTGAGCAATGCGGGACAATGCCGGATCAGTCAGGATAGGATGAGTGCAGCATGCATAGATTTCTTTAGCACCCAGTTTTTTCAGTGCACGTGCACCTTCAGTCAGGGAACCAGCAGTATCTACCATGTCGTCAACCATGATGGCAGTTTTGCCTTCTACATCACCGATAAGGTTCATAACCTCAGCTACGCCAGGTTCCGGACGGCGTTTATCAATAATAGCCAGCGGACATTGCAGCATTTCAGCAAAACCGCGTGCACGGCCTACACCGCCGAGGTCAGGAGATACAACTACCATATCGTCCAATTTTTTGCTCTTAATATATTCAGCCAAAATCGGACCGCCAGGCATATGATCAAAAGGAATATTGAAGAAGCCCTGGATTTGTGCAGCATGCAAATCAATGGTAACTACACGGGTAATACCTGCAGTTTCCAGAAGATCAGCCATAAGTTTAGCTGTAATAGGCTCACGGCCGCGAGCTTTGCGGTCTTGACGAGCATAACCATAATAAGGAATAACAGCAGTAATATGCTGAGCGGATGCACGTTTAAAAGCGTCTGCCATAATCAGCAGTTCCATTACATTATCATTAACAATCGGTCCGCAGGTCGGCTGTACAATAAAGATATCCTTACCGCGTACGCTTTCGTTAATCATAACCTGTACTTCACCATTGTTAAAACGGTTAATAACAGCATCGCCTACAGTAGTGCCAAGATAAGCAGCAATTTCACGCGCTAAATCCGGGTTAGCATTACCTGCAAAAATTCTAAACTTATTTTCATCTGACAACATGTCCCAATCCCTCCAAATTGTACCTTGTTGGTCAATATTTAATTCTATGTTTAATTATACCTAAAAAGTAAACCTTTAACAAGTTTTTTGTAAACTCTTTTACATTTGCTTATTGATTACGATACTTTTCAGCCCAGCCTTCAATATTTTTCTGCTTAGCTCTGGCAATGCCCAAGCTGTTTTCCGGTACTTCTTTGGTAATGGTAGAGCCTGCTCCAATATAGCAGCCTGCTTTCACTGTTACCGGCGCTACCAGATTGGTGTTGCAGCCAACAAATGCATTGTCTTCAATAACAGTGCGATGCTTTTTCTTACCGTCATAATTTACGGTAATGCAGCCGCAGCCCATATTAACACCGCTGCCGATATCACTGTCACCAATATAGGTAAGATGCGGCAGCTTGGTTCCGGTACCTACATTTGAATTTTTCACTTCAACGAAGTTACCAATCTTTACCTTATTGCCGATAACAGTATCCGGACGCAGATGTACATACGGACCAGCAGTTACTTCATCACATACTTTGCAGTCATGTCCATAAACAAACTGCAGATGAGTGCCATTGCCTACTTCTACATTGGTCAGACGTACGTTAGGGCCAATTTCACAATCTTCACCAATCTCAGTATTGCCTTCCAGCCAGGTAAAAGGATAAATAACAGTATCACGGCCTATTTTTACACTGCCTTCAATAAAGGTGCTTGCCGGGTCCATAATGGTTACGCCTTCATCCATCAATTTATTTAAAATACGCACGCGCATAACGCTTTCTGCCTCGGCCAGCTGACGGCGGGAATTAATGCCCATAACCATATCGCTGTCTTCGGTAACAACGCCGCCAACTTTTTTGCCTGCTTCATTTAATTTAGTCAGTACATCAGTCAGATAATATTCCCCTTGAGCATTATCGCAGGTAAGCGTTGCCAGTACATCAAACATCAGCGGACATTCAAGGCAATAAATACCAGTATTAATTTCTTTAATCAGCTTCTGCTGAGCATCAGAATCCTTTTCTTCCACAATACCCTGTACATTGCCGTCAGCATCGCGTACTATACGTCCATAACCAAAAGGATTGTCCATAAAAGCAGTAAGTACGGTTGCTGCAGCACCGGACTGCACATGCGCCTCATAGAATTTTTTAAGTTCTTCGCCATCCAACAGCGGTGTATCGCCGCACAAAATCATCGCAGTACCAGTAAAACCAGCTAATGCATCCTTAGTCTGCATTACAGCATGGCCAGTACCCAGCTGTTCAGCCTGCAGGACGATTTTTCCCTGTTCACCTACCATGCTTTCTACCAGCTCTGCACCATGTCCTACGATAACGATTTTTTCAGCAGCACCAGCCGCATCAGCAGCATCAAGTACATGCTGCAGCATAGCCTTGCCGCCTACTTTATGTAAAACTTTAGGTAACTTGCTGCGCATTCTTGTACCTTTTCCCGCAGCCAAAATTACAGCTCTTAATTCAGTCATTTGCCTACTCCTTTACCTGTACAGGTTCAATAAATATTTTATTTTCCAGCTCATTTACACTGTGCAGCATAAATAAAGCCGTATAATCATCAACCATTTTGTTTTCCGGCTCTTCGGTAACAATCATGAAAGCCTTGCCAACTACTTCCGCACCTACTTCTTTAGCCAGATTAACCATACCTCTGGCCGTGCCGCCGCCTTTCATAAAGTCGTCCACAATCAGCACTCTGCTGCCGGGCTGCAACGCTCTCTTAGGCATAGCCATGGTTTGAATCATTTTGGAGGAACCGCTGACATAATTGATATTGACAGCAGAACCTTCTGTAATCTGGCTGCTGTGACGCGCCATAACCAGCGGTACATTGAACGCTCTGGCAACAAACAATGCCAAAGGTATGCCCCTGGTTTCTACTGTCATAATGCAGTCCGGCTCCAAATGACGCATCCGCTTCATGATAATCTCACCCAGACGCACTACCACATCGGGCATACACAGTAAATCTGTAGTGTACAGCAAACCGCCGGGCAAAATTCTGTCCGGTACTGAAAGTTTCACAGCCAAATCCTGCAGAAAATCATGATCCTCTTTAGGAGAACGTCCCGGAATAAAGCGCACACCACCGGCAGCTCCTGCCAAGGTCTCCACTTTTCCTAATCCGTAAAGCTCAAGTCCTGTCTTTACAGCCAGCACATCCTCACTAAGAGTAGATTTAGCTATTTCAAATTTTTTGCAAAAATAGGAAAATGAAAATAATTGGTGCGGATGATCCGTCAACTGTTTGGTCAAGGCCACAACTCGCTCCATTCTTTTTGCCCTTCCCATAATCGCCCTCTTTTCTATTTTTATTATGTAATTTATTTACTGCCTGCAGCAAGATAACCGGCAATTAACTTCCAGTCAGCCGGCTTATCAATATCCATACCAACCTCAGCATAATTGCTGACCACTACTTTGCATGGCAGTTCCAACAATTCTGCTGTTCTTTGTTCCGCTCCTAAAAGCGTAAGCCTATGCAGCAAAAATTTCAGGATAAAACCAAATCCCAGCCATTTGCAAAGCTGAAAAGGTTGTTTTCTTCTGGCAAAAATCTCTCGTGCCTTAGCTAATCCCTGCGGAATAATAGCAGCATCTACAATCATCATATTGCCGCCGGTAAAAACTCCATCGGCAAGCTTCGCATAAGTACGCTGTGCCTTAGGATAATCTCTTTCACACACTTCTTTGGGAATAATCGGATAATATACCTGTCTGTCAGGATATGATTCACATTTATTCAGAAAATCATTAACTGCCGCTGCATGCAGCATAGGAATATCATCACAGACAAAAAGCAGCTTCTCCATACTTTCCAGTGCGTTTGCCGCTTTCTGCGCCGTAGTCGGCATATCTTTTTCTGCCTCACACAGCTCTACGCCCTCCGGCAATTCTTCCAGACTGATTGCTCCTGCCGGAGCGGCAAGCATAATCCGCTTAACACGTCCGCTGCTTTTGAGCGCTTCCGTGAGATAATCTAGAATTCTTTTACCATTCAATTTTGCCAGACAGCGAATATCTGTTCCGGCTACTTCCTTCAGCCAGGGAGCATACCCACCTGCCAGGATAACTGCATCATACATCTTCTTCATAATTATTTAGCCATCGTTAAAGATTTCATCAGAGTATGCTCTGCATTTTCAATATGTACTCTGGCAGCATTCTGTGCACGTTCCACATCTCTGGCAGCAATGCTGTCTACTAATGCTCTATGTTCATCCATAGTTTCTACCAAACGTCCGGGATAGCTCATGGAACGACCACGGATGCCTGTCAGCTGTTCACGCAGGTTATTGATAATAGAACGCAGTCTTTCGTTACGGCTTGCCTGATATAAAATATCATGAAAAGCAGTATCTGCCTCAACGATTTTTTCCATATTGTTTTCTGCAATATACTGACCGATTTCTACCAGCAGGCGGTTAAGTGCTTCCAATTCTTCATCAGTAATGCGCTCAGCAGCAAGTCCTGCTGATAAAACGTCAAGACAAGTACGAATTTCATAGATTTCCGTAATATCTCTGATAGAAATATCGGCTACATAGGTGCCGCGGCGAGGAATCATTACTACAAATCCCTCAAGCTCCAGCTTTCTGATAGCCTCTCTTACCGGAGTACGGCTGACACCCATTTCATCTGCCAGCTGAATCTCCATCAGTCTTTCACCGGGGCTGAAAGTACCGTCTATGATTGCCTGACGGATATTTTCACAAACCAGCTCACGCAGAGGTTTATAACTATCAAGTTTAATCGGTTGTAAATGTCCTGCCATTATATCTCCACCCTTCCTTTAGTAGTAGTCACTGCTATTTCCACATCAAAATTCTGCAGAGCCGCTTTTATGCGTTCTGCTGTTTCCATATCATCAGCCAGTGCAAAAACAGTAGGTCCGCTGCCGCTCATCATTGCATAATACGCTCCCGCGCCCAGCATCGCAGACTTAATAGAAGCAATTTCCGGATGCGCCGGAATAGTTACCGTTTCCAGTACATTACCCATGCAAGGTACGATAGCACGTCCTCCCTGCGAAAGTTTTTCCATCATATTCCAAATGCAGGGCATCTGCACAACTCTGCCGCGTTCATAATTTTTATATACCCAGGCTGTAGAAACGTCCAAGCCGCGTGGTTTAGCCAGTACGACGATAGTTTCAGGCATATCCTTCAGCGGCATAATTATCTCGCCGCGTCCTTTCGCCAGCGCTGTACCGCCGCTGATGCAGAAAGGTACGTCACTGCCGATTTCTGCCGCCAAGTTTTCCAGCTGCTGCAGGGAAAGTTCCAACTTCCAGAACTTATTCAAACCACGCAGAACAGCAGCTGCATCACTGCTGCCGCCGGCAAGACCTGCCGCAAGAAAAATTTTTTTGTTCAAAGTAATATGAACGTTCGGAATTATATGATATCTGTCTGCCAGCAGTTTTGCAGCCTTATAGGCAAGATTATCAGCACCGCAGCTAAGGCCGGGAATATTACATGTGAGTTCGATTCCCTTGCCTTCTTCGATGATGATTTCATCATGCAGGCCAACGCTCTGCATAATCATACTTACTTCGTGATAACCGTCACTGCGGCGGCCCAAAATTTTCAGGCCCAGATTTATTTTTGCATAAGCAATTTCAATAATCTTTGTCATTTTCAGCACACCTTAAATATTTTTGTATACAATATTATTGTATACTGCTTTAACCTGCACGGCAAGCTAAATTTCGAACATTAACACAGAGTTTCTCTTTTTTTATTTGCTTTTCAGAAAATTTTAATTAAAAGAAAAATCCTGCCAGTTGCTTTTTTTGTTAAAAATGTTACTATACTAATATATCTCTATTTAAAACAAAGGGAGCCAACATGAACAAGTACACCAAAACTATCCTGTATCGTTATGTTATGACCGCCTTAGGCTGCTCTATCATGGGTATAGCACTCAATACTTTCTATATGCCCAACAAGCTTCTCAGCGGCGGTATTGGCGGCGTAGCCGTACTTTCCTATTATATTTCCGGTATGCCCATGGGTATGACCAGTATTATCTGCAACATCCCGCTATTTTTTATTGCCTATAAATACATGGACAGAGAATACACGCTTAACGCACTCTTTGGCATGTTATTTTTTGCTTTCTCACTGGATTTCTTCCATTTCCTTTCTACATATCAGCCTGTCCATGATACTATGCTCTCCTGTATAGCCGGCGGCGTACTTTACGGTATCGGTGCAGCTTGTATGTATCGTTCCGGCGGCAGCAGCGGCGGTACGGATATCATAGGTGCTATCATCCAGAAGAATTATTCGATAACTGTCAGCAACACCAACTTTATGTTTAACATTATGCTGCTGACCATCAGTACCTTTTTCTTTGGTATCGAACCGGTATTATATACCTTGCTCACCTTCTTTGTCATGACCAAGACCTGCAACACCTTCATTGTAGGTTTTGATTTCAAGAAAAATATTATCATTATCAGTGATAAAGCTGACGATATTGCCGAAGAAATTATTAAGGTAGTAGGCCGCGGTGTTACCTATCTGCACGGCGAAGGCGCTTTTACTCATCAGAACCGTGAAATACTCTTTGTAGTAGCCAAGCTGACACAGACAGCTAAAATTCGCTCCTTGTGCCGCGAAATAGATCCTAACGCTTTTATGATTATTCATGATGTTAACGATGTTTTCGGACGTGGTTTTACGCTTAAACCATCCGGTCCGCATAATCCCAGACCAGAATACGCCAAACGCTATATTGCAGAAAAACATGCACAAAAAGGACAGGCTTAAAAGCCTGTCCTTTATTCTTTTCCTGCACCGCTGCATGGTATAATAAAAAAGATAGCAGTATATAAGGAGATTACCTATGAAACTTATTCATCTTTCCGATTTACATATAGGCAAAAAACTTAATGAGTTTTCTTTATTAGAAGACCAGAAATATATTCTTACACAGATACTTGAGCTTATCAGGCAAGAAAAGCCGGACGGAGTTATTATTGCCGGTGATGTCTACGACAAGGCAATTCCCTCTGTTGAAGCAGTACAGCTGCTGGACAGTTTTCTTACCGAACTTGCTGAAACAGGCCAGCCGGTATTTATCATCAGCGGCAACCACGATTCTGCGGAACGACTGACTTTTGGTTCAAAACTATTTTCCCGCAGCAACATTCACGTTGCCGGAATTTATGACGGTACTGTTCAACACTTTACGCTGACTGATACTTACGGCAAAATTAATATACATCTGCTGCCTTTCATCAAACCCTCTGCAGTAAGGCGTATTTTCGAAGAAGCAGCTGTCAGTAACTTTAATGAAGCTCTGCAAACAGTACTTGAGCATATGCAGGTAAATACAGCTGAACGCAACATACTGGTAGCGCATCAGTTTGTTACCGGCGCGCTGCGCAGTGATTCGGAGGAAATATTTGTCGGCGGACTTGATAATGTAGACGCTGCTTTATTTAAAGATTTTGACTACACAGCTTTGGGTCATATCCACAGCCCGCAGAATATCGGCAGTGAAAAAATCCGTTACTGCGGTACCCCGCTGAAATATTCTTTTTCTGAAGCTGACCAAGAAAAATCACTGACTGTAGTAGAGCTAAAGGAAAAAGGCGAGCTTAATATCCGCTGCCTGCCGTTAAAACCGCTGCATGACCTAAAAAAACTGCAAGGAACTTACATGCAGCTGGCATCACTTGATTTCTACAAAAATCTGAATCGCAGCGACTATTACCATATTACTTTAACTGACGAAGACGATGTACTGGATGCTGTAAAAAAATTACGTACTATCTATCCCAACCTAATGCAGCTGGAGTATGACAATCGCCGCACCCGCAGCGCCGGTGAAATAATTATCACAGAAAATACAGTGCAAAAGTCAGAACTGGAACTTTTCCAGGAATTTTTTGAACTGCAGAACAATACACCTATGAATGATAACCAGCAGGAACTGGTAAAAGAACTGCTGTATGCACTGAAATCATCTTAAACCAATCTTACAGAAAGTGATGAAACTATGAAACCAAAGCAACTCGTCATCAGCGCTTTCGGTCCTTATGCTGAAAAAATAGAAATAGATTTTACCAAACTTGGTTCCAACGGACTTTATCTGATAACCGGTGATACAGGTGCCGGTAAGACAACTATTTTTGATGCTATTACTTTTGCACTATACGGCGAAGCCAGCGGCAGCAATCGCGAGGCAGGTATGCTGCGCAGTCAGTACGCTGCTCCCACTACGCCTACCTTTGTCGAATTCACTTTTGAATATCGCGGACAGGAATATAAAATAACCCGTAAGCCGGAATATCAGCGTCCCAAAGAACGCGGCACAGGTATGACTACGCAAAAAGCAGACGCAGAACTGCTTTACCCGGATGACAGGCAGCCGGTTACCAGATATAAAGATGTCACCAAAGCAGTTATCGACCTGCTGGGACTTAATTATAAACAATTTACACAGATTGCTTTAATCGCTCAGGGAGATTTTCAGAAAATACTGCTGGCTGATACTTCTGAACGCAGTGAAATCTTCCGCCAAATTTTTCACACTAATATTTATCAGGAACTGCAGGCACAGCTCAAGGCAAAACTGAGTCAAAAAAATGCTGAATACGAAGAGTTAAGCCGCAGCATCTCTCAGTATATGGAAAATATCAGTCTTTCTGGTGTTAATGAGCTGACTGCCGAACTTACCCAGCTGAAAGAACAAAAATTTACCGGACAGCTTGCTCGCGGCTTGGAACTGTTGCAATCGCTTCTGCAGCAGGATTATTCTCTGCTGCTGCAAAAAAAAGAGCAGTTAAACAACTTGGCTTTACAGCTGCAGACTAAAGACCAACAGCTGGGCAAAGTACGTCACTATTCGGCCCTGCAGCAACAGCTGGAAGAAAAGCAGCAGCAGCTGACACAGCTTAATCTGCAAAAACAATCAGCACTGCAGACTTATCAGCAGGCACAAACCGCCGCAGCCGTATGCCCGCAGTTGGACGAAGCTATTCGCGCTGCCACAGATAAAGAAGCCAAATTCCAACAACTGACAGAATATCAAACGCAGTACCAGCAAGAAGCAGAGTATCTGCAGAAAAAAAATCTTGCCCAAACACAGCTGCAAGAAAAAATTCAGCAGCTGCAGCAAAAACAGCTGCAGACTAAAGAAAACTTAAACAATCTAAGTGAGCTTAATACGGAAAAAGAAAAACTCACTAATCAGCTGAATGGTTTGCAGCAGCAAACAGCAGAAATTAAAAAAATTCTGCTGCAGCTTGATAACACCAAACAACAGCTGCAAGAAAAACAACGTGCTCTTCATCAGGAACAACAGGCAGCTATAGCTAACAAACAGCAGTTACAAAACATTCAGCAAGAACTGGATGAGCTGCAAAAGCAGGAAGTAATTATCTTACAGCTACAGCAGCAAACAGCTGCTATACAGTCCTGGCATGACAATCTGCAACAGCAAGAACAGGAGCTGAAAAAACTTACGGAAGCAATTACCGCAGACCAAAAATCTGCTGAAATTTTAACTATTGCACAAAAAACTGTGGAAAATAATCTGCAGGAAACCGAAATAAATAAAGCTTCCCTCGGTGAACCGGAAAAGCTCAAGCTAACGCTGGAATACAAAAATTCTGCTCTGCAAAATTTATTATCTGATTTCATTGAAGCAGCAGGCAAACTGGCCGCTGCCCAAGCCTTGCAAACAAAACTGCAGTCTGAAATCAAATTTGGTAGTGAGCAGCTTATCAGCCTGCAGCAAACGCAGGATAAGCTCAGTAATCAGCTTACAGCAGCAGAAAATGCTCAAATTACTTTGGCGAATATTGCAGCTGAAAAAACAGCTTTACAAAGCGAACTACAGCAGCTCAGCAAAATACTGCAGCAAATTGAAATACGCAGCAAGCTGCAGCAGCATTTATTGCAGTCCCAGCAGCAGTATAACAGCGCTGCAGATGAATATACCCAAAAACGCAATAATTATAACAGCCAGGAAAAACTGTTTTTAGATGCACAGGCAGGGCTTCTTGCTGCATCACTGCAGGAAGGCGAGCAATGTCCTGTTTGCGGTTCTACACATCATCCGCAGCTGGCACAGCTGCCGCAGCAGGTGCCGGAAAAAACAGTGCTTGATGCTTTAAAAACAGAAGTAGATGTCTGCCATAGTAAAATGATAAATCTCAGCAGCCAGGCCAAACTGCAGCAGGAACAGCTGCAGGAAGAAACAGAATTGCTGCTGGAAGGTGAAAATTTACTTTTTGCTGATGAAATTATTCTGCAAAAGCAGCAGCAAACTGCCTTACGCATAGCAGAACTGCAAAAACGCAGCACTGAACTGCAGGATGAAGAAATATCTGCTAAAAAGCTGCAGGATACATTACCAGAAATACAAGAGCAGCTGGAAGCAGCTCAGACAGCACTGCAAAAGCAGCAGGAACAACAGCAAACAATAAAAGAAAAATTGTCGCTTACTCAGGCAGAAAGCCAGCAGCAGCAACAAATTCTGCTGCGCATTATTGGTAATGAAGATTTAAATGATTTAACCGATATTGAACAGTATCGACAAACTGCTGAAAATAATCTGTTTACATCAGCAGTTATTACAGCTCTGCAACAGCAGCTTGCGCAGCATTGTGATAACTATCAAGCACAACTACTGCAAGCAGAAAAAAACATCCAAACTAAAGATTTATTGGAAGATAAAGTGCAAGCTCTTAAATCACAGCAGGAAGAAAATAAAACCAATCTGCAGCAGCTGCGTACACGACTCCAGTTCAATCAGGAACAGCAGAAAAAACTACATTCTGAACTGCAAAAAGCCGCTCAACAGGCAGCTCTCAGCCTGCACTTAACTGCAGCAAATCCGGCTGATATACAAAACAGCCTGCAGCAGCTGCTGGAAAAAAATACCCTGCAGTTAAAACAATTACAGCAGCAACAGCAAAGCAGAGAAAATATGCAAAAGCAAGCAGAGCTGCTCACTAAAAAAACAGCAGCTAATGAAGAGCGTCTTCACCAGCTCCAGACTTCCGCAAGCGTTCTGCACAGCAAACAACAAGATCAAATACTGCAGCTCAGCAGCTTACTTCAACAATACGGCGCTGAAAAAACTGCTGAACAACAGACAGAAGAAGCAGCCACTCTTTATATTGCTTTCCTGCAAAGAAATATAGCTTTGCTAAAGCAGCAGCTTGCAGATAACTACAGTAAAATACTGCAAAAAGAACAACTGGAAAAACTGCTGCCCCAGTTAGAGCAAGCTCTAGCTAATCTCAATGAAAGCTCTGCCACCGCTGCTATTGAGCTGACAAAATTTACAACAGAGCATGAGCAGACTAATCGTCAGCTGCTTAATTTACAGCAGGAATTAGGTTCTTTGACACACGAAGAAAACAATAGGCAGCTGCGTACTCTTCAGACAAGGAAAGAAGCTCTTCTGACAGCAGAAAAAGCAGCAGCAGAAAAATCTCAGGAGCTTACCAGCCAATATAATAATCTAAATTCCGTCATTGTTAATCTAAAAGCACAGCTTGCCGAAGCTGATAATCTGCAGCAAAACGTTCTGGAAGAAGAACGAACACTGCTGCAGCAGGAGCAGGCTAAGCTGGAGGCAGAACAGCAGGAAATCTTTGCTGCCTACAGCGCCAATAAAAGAATTTTTGCTGCTGTCAGCGATAAAAAGCAGCAGCTCCAGAAAACAGAAACTGAATATGGCTGGCTGAAAACACTATCTGATACAGCTAACGGCACTTTAACCGGCAAACGCAAAATAGAACTGGAAACCTATATCCAGATGACTTACTTTGACCGCATTATCCGCCGTGCTAATCTGCGGCTCATGACTATGAGCAACGGACAGTATGAACTAAAAAGAGAAGCTGACGGCAGCAGCAAACGCAGCAAAGCTGGCTTGGAACTGAACGTCATCGACCACTACAACGGCAGTGAGCGCAGTGTCAAAACTCTTTCCGGCGGCGAATCTTTTGAAGCCTCTTTAGCACTGGCACTAGGTCTTTCTGACGAAGTACAGTCGGCAGCAGGAGGCATTCAGCTTGATACCATGTTCATTGATGAAGGCTTTGGCTCTCTGGACGGAGAATCTCTCACCCAAGCTGTACGTGCTCTTAATACCTTATCAGAAAATAACCGTCTGGTAGGTATTATCTCCCATGTCAGTGACCTCAAGGAAATGATCAGCAAAAAAATAGTCGTTACTAAAAACAGACTGCGTCAAGGTCCAGTCAGTACTGTTTCAATCACTACAATCTAAAACGACAAAGGGAATACGCAGCATGCGTATTCCCTTTTACTTTCTGCACCCAATAAGCTTTGAATCTCGCAGATGATTGTGCTAAACTGAACAAGAAGCATCATTACAGGAGTATATTATGAAATTTAAAGCCTATCTATATATTATTGCCGCAGCCTCCTTGTGGGGACTGATTGGCTTATTCGTTAAAATCTTATCGGCACAGGGATTTTCCTCCATGCAGATTGTCGCCCTGCGCTCTTTGGCCTCTGCCGTATGCATAACAGTAGTTCTTTGCAAATTAGGCAAAGAATATTTTCGCGTGCGCTGGCAGGATCTATGGCTTTTTATCGGCACCGGTATCCTCAGCCTGACCTTTTTCAACTACTGCTATTTTAACTGCATCAACGCCAGTTCCTTAGCAGCTGCCGCTCTGCTGCTGTATACTGCGCCAATTTTCGTCATGCTGATGTCACTGGTACTGTTTCACGAGCGTTTTACTATTACTAAAGGTATTGCTCTGTTGACGACCTTTATTGGCTGTGCGCTTATTACCGGTATTTTAAACACAGCTGCCGATTTTTCTTTTACAGCCCTGCTATACGGGCTGGGCAGTGGCATTGGCTACGCTTTGTACAGTATTTTCGGTAAATTTGCTGTTCGTAAATATTCTTCTGCTACTATTTCAGCCTATACCTTTTATTTCAGTACTCTTTCTTCCCTGCCTTTAGCAGACTTTAGTGCCAGTAACGTTCAATGGAATATAACAACCTTACTGGCAGCATTAGGCATAGGCGGCTTATGCGCCGTTATCCCTTACCTGCTTTATAACCGCGGACTGCAGGAGGTTGAAGCAACACAGGCTTCTATCCTTGCTACCGTAGAACCGCTGGTTGCTGCCTGCGTAGGCATACTTTGCTTCAACGAACCTGTAACCTGGCAAAAACTGGCAGGTATTGCGCTTATTCTCGCTTCCGTAATTATCCTCAATCTGCACTCAAAAAATATTAGCCGTCCAGACACCAACACCGGCTGCTAAAAGGCCAAGAACGGTACTGCCAGCAGCGTAACAAACAGCCATCAAGATATTACCTTCTGTCAATAAGGTCAGCGTTTCATAACCAAAGGACGAAAAAGTGGTAAAGCCGCCTAAAAAGCCCACGCATAAAAACAGACGCCAGATTGGCGGCAGCAGTCCTTTATCTACAATAAGCGTCATAAGCAGACCCATGCAGAAGCATCCTGCAAGATTGATAATAAATGTACCGTACGGCAGTCCGTCACCCAAATATTTAACAGCTAGATTGCCTGCTGTATAGCGACATACGGCACCGATAGCGCCTCCTAAAGCAATACTGATAATTCCATCCATGATTATAACCTCCTCAAAAAATAAAAAAGCTGACACTCCTGCTAAGAGCAGAAGTCATCAGCTTAAAGCGGTTCGGATTTAAATATCCCGGGAGAACTTCATTCCCTGTTTTATTAAGATACCATAAGTATGGCAATCAGTCAATCAACATATAAGGAGATACATTATGATTCTGATAAGTTCCTGTCTTTTAGGCAATCCTGCCCGTTTTGACGGCCAGGCCAAGCCCTGTCAGTTATTAGTCAAGTATAAAGACTGCGGCCATTTTCTTCCCATCTGTCCGGAATGTGCCGGACAGCTGACCATACCGCGTCCTCCTGCTGAAATACAAAACGGTACTGGCAGAGATGTATGGCAAAACAAATGCCGTGTTCTGGACAGAAAAGGTCTTGATGTTACTGATAATTTTCGCAAGGGTGCAATAGTATGTGCCAAACTGGCAAAAAAACATAAAATAACAGCGGTCATTCTTAAAGAACGCAGCCCATCCTGCGGTGTACATGCAGTGTATGACGGCAGCTTCAGTAAAACAACCTTGCCAGGTCAGGGAGTAGCTGCCGCATATTTAGACAAGCTTGGCTACAAGCTATACAGCGAAGAAGATTTAACAGAAGAATTATTGCTTAAACTATTAGCAGAAGATACAGAACGCTAAAAACCACGCTTCAAAATGAAGCGTGGTTTTTCTTTATCACTCTTTAATATTATGCCTGCTTTTCATCCTTACTGCTTTCAACAGCTTCTTCTTTACGCAACAGAGCCATAAATTCGTCACCTGTAATAGTTTCTTTTTCCAGCAGGAACTGCGCCAGTACGTCCAGCTTTGTACGGTTTTCCAGCAGAATCTGACGCGCCTTTTCGTGAGCTTCCTTGATGATAGCCAGTACCTTGGCATCTATTTTACCTGCTGTTGTATCGCTGCACTGCAGTGACGCATCGCCTCCCAAGTACACATTACTCATAATCTCAGTTGCCATCATATCAAATTCTTCCGTCATACCCAGACGTGTAACCATACTGCGGGCAATTTTAGTAGCCTGTTCGATGTCATTAGCCGCACCGGAAGTGATAGAGCCAAAGACGATTTCCTCGGCGCTGCGGCCGCCGGTAATCGTAACAATCTTATTGAACAGCTCTTCTTTCTTCATCAGCACAGAATCATTTTCACTAATTTGCATAGTATAGCCCAAGGCACCGTTAGTACGGGGAATAATTGTTATTTTATGCACCGGAGCAGAATTTTTCTGCATAGCTGCAACCAATGCATGTCCAATTTCATGGTAAGCAATAACACGTTTTTCCTCGGGTGAAATTACAGCTCCCTTACGCTGATAACCGGCAATGACAACTTCAATAGATTCTTCCAAATCCCCTTGTTCTACATACTGTCTCTTCATTTTTACAGCACGCAAAGCAGCTTCGTTGACAATATTGGCCAGCTCTGCACCGGAAGCACCGGAAGTGGCTCTTGCCAGCGCATTAAAATCGATATTATCGGCAATTTTTACATTTTTAGCATGTACGCGCAGGATTGCTTCGCGTCCTTTTAAATCCGGCAGTTCTACGGGCACACGTCTGTCAAAACGACCAGGACGCAGCAGCGCTTTGTCCAATGTTTCCGGTCTGTTAGTTGCAGCCAGAATTACTACGCCCTTGCTGCCGTCAAAGCCGTCCATTTCAGAAAGCAGCTGATTCAGTGTCTGCTCGCGTTCATCATTGCCGCCAAATTTACCGGTATCACGTTTTTTGCCAATAGCATCAATCTCGTCGATAAATACGATACAGGGAGCCTTTTCCTGCGCCTGCTTAAACAAGTCACGCACTCTGGCCGCACCCATACCGACAAACATTTCAATAAATTCACTGCCGCTGATAGAAAAGAACGGCACTTTCGCCTCACCGGCAACTGCTTTAGCCAGCAAAGTCTTACCGGTACCCGGAGGACCTACCAGCAGCGCGCCTTTCGGCATATTAGCGCCGATAGCCTTGTACTTATCAGGATTATGCAGAAAATCCACCAGTTCCATTAAAGCTTCTTTTGCTTCGTCCTGTCCAGCAACGTCGTCAAAACTTTTTCCTGTCTGGGCCTCTACATAAATCTTGGCATTGCTTTTGCCAAAGGTCATGGCATTGCCGCCCATCCTGTTGCCCATGTAGCGCATAAATAATTGCCCCAGCGCAAAGAAAATCAGGATTGGCATAATCCAGTTCAGGAAGAAATTAACAATAGGAGAATTTTCTTTCGGAATAACCTGTGAAAACTCTACTTTGCTCTTAATCAGACGGTCTACCAGCTGCGGATCTTCCACACGGCCAGTTACATAAATCTTGCTTTCACCGTCATCCTTGCAGATTGACGCAATCTTATTATCCGTAATTTCTACCTTGGACACCCTGCCTTCATCAACCATCTGCAGGAAATTGCCATAGGAAATCTCGTTTACTTTCGGACTGAAAAAGGTTGGTAAAATCACTGTATTCAGTAAAAGTATAAACAGCAGCGTCATCGCATAATAATAGATCATCGGTCTTTGCGGTTTCTTACTGTCGCCCAAAATATTCATCTCCTTGGTAAATATGTTATCTATATCAATTAATTCAGTATAATATTAAACCGAACTTTAAAAACATGCAAGTGAAAAACCTGTAAACTCTTTTTCGTGTATACAGTGTACAGACAGAAATAAGAATTATGTATACATTCCTTTCTATTATTGCAAAGGCATAAACTTTTATATACAATGATTTTGTAACCCTGAAGGAGGTATAATCATGCAAAAAATAAAAACTGTCTTAGTTGCTAACCGCGGCGAAATCGCTATCCGTGTTTTCCGTGCCTGCAATGAATTAGGTATACGTACCGTTGCTATATATTCCAAAGAAGATACCATGTCCCTGCACCGCAATAAAGCAGACGAAGCTTACCTGGTAGGCGAAGGTAAAAGCCCTACCGAAGCTTATCTTGATATCGAAGGTATTTTAAAAATTGCCAAGGAACATGATGTAGACGCTATCCATCCCGGCTATGGCTTCCTTTCCGAAAACAGCAATCTTGCCCGCCGCTGTGAAGAAGAAGGCTTTGTTTTCATCGGCCCGCGTCTGGAACACCTTATCATGTTCGGCGACAAGCTGAACGCACGCCGTCAGGCTGAGCTCGCTGAAATCCCCATGATTCCCGGCAGCAACGGCAATGTCGAATCTGTCGAAGAAGTATTAAGTTTCGGCGAACAATATGGCTATCCTATCATTATTAAAGCTGTTAACGGCGGCGGCGGACGCGGCATGCGCGTAGTACGTAGTGCTGAAGAAGTTCCCTCTGCCTACGACATGGCCCGCAGCGAAGCAAAAAAAGCTTTCGGCAGCGATGAAATTTATCTGGAAAAATATCTAGAAGACCCAAAACATATTGAAGTACAGATTATCGGCGACCAATACGGCAATCTGGTACATCTTTTCGAACGCGACTGCTCCGTGCAGCGTCGTCATCAAAAACTGGTAGAAATTGCTCCTGCTTTCTCTCTGCCTGTTGAACAGCGTCAGGCTATCTGCAACGCAGCAGTAAAACTGATGAAAAATGTCAATTACATCAGTGCAGGCACTGTAGAATTTCTGGCAACTGGCGACGGGAAATTCTATTTCATCGAAGTTAATCCGCGCATCCAGGTAGAACATACCGTTACCGAAGAAATCACCGGCATTGATATTGTCCAATCACAAATTAAGATTGCTGAAGGCTATGCTCTCCATGATCCGGAAATTGCTATTCCGCACCAAGAAGATATTCATTATCATGGCCACGCTATCCAGTGTCGTATTACTACAGAAGATCCTGCCAATAACTTTATGCCCGACACCGGCAAGCTGATTGCTTACCGCAGCGGCGGCGGCTTCGGTATCCGTCTAGACGGCGGTAATGCTTTCACCGGCTCCGTCATCACTCCTTATTATGACTCCCTGCTGGTTAAAGCAACTACCTGGGGCCTTACTCATCAGATTGCTATTACTAAAATGCTGCGCTGCCTGAAAGAATTCCGCATCCGCGGCGTTAAAACCAATATCCAATTTTTAGAAAATGTACTGCAAAACGAGCAGTTTGCCAACGGCGATTATTCTACAAATTTTGTAGATGAAAATACAGAATTATTTATCTTCCCCAAAACCTTAGACCGCGGCACTAAGCTTTTAAGCTATATTGCCGATATCACTGTCAACGGTTACTCTAATGTAGGCGTACAGCCTAAGCCGGATTTTGCTCCGCTGAATATGCCTAAGCCCTTTACCGGTACTCCGGCATTAGGCGCTAAACATATTTTGGACGCACGCGGCGCAGAAGGTCTTGCCGATTGGGTAATGGACCAGAAGGAAGTACTCATTACCGATACAACCTTCCGCGATGCACATCAATCCTTATTTGCTACCCGCCTGCGCACTAACGATATGCTGAAAGTTATGCGTGATACAGCTGGCAAGCTGCCCAACCTCTTCTCCTTTGAATGCTGGGGCGGCGCTACCTTCGACGTTGCTTACCGCTTCCTAGATGAAAGTCCCTGGCAGCGTCTGGCACAGTTCAGAGAAGCAGCTCCCAATATCATGCTGCAAATGCTGCTGCGCGGTGCTAACGCTGTAGGTTATACCAGCTACCCGGATAACGTAGTCAAAGAATTCATTAAGCTGGCTGCGAAAAACGGCATTGATATCTTCCGTATCTTTGACAGCCTTAATGGTCTGGACAACATGCGTCTTTCTATCGATACTGTACGCGAAACCGGAAAGGTAGCCGAAGCAGCACTCTGCTACACCGGCGATATTCTTGACCCCAGCCGTGATAAATATGACCTTAAATACTATGTAAATATGGCACAGGAACTGGAAAAAGCCGGTGCCAACATTATCGCTATCAAAGATATGGCCGGTCTTCTGAAACCGGAAGCAGCCTTCCGTCTGGTAAGCAGTTTAAAATCCTATGTTGGCGTACCTATCCACCTGCATACTCATGAAGGCAGCGGCAATGCCATCTACACTTATGCCCGCGCAATTGATGCAGGCGTAGACATCGTCGATACTGCCATGAGCGCTATGAGCAGCGGCACTTCTCAGCCCAGCGGCAGCAGCCTCTACTATGCACTCAGCGGTCATCCGCGTCAGCCGCATCTGGATGTAGATGCTATGAACGAATTGTCCCGTTATTGGGAAACTGTACGCCCTTACTATAAAGCGGCAGACAAAACTGAAAACTTCCCCAATCCGGAGGTTTATGTACATGAAATGCCCGGCGGTCAATATACCAACCTGAAACAGCAGGCGCAGGCGCTTGGCCTTATCCATCGCTGGGAAGAAGTAAAGGATATGTATCATCGCGTTTCCATGATGTTCGGCGATTTAATCAAGGTAACACCCTCTTCCAAGATTGTCGGTGATATGGCTCTCTTCATGGTACAAAACGATTTAACCGAAGAAGACGTTTACGCTAAAGGCGATGTGCTGGACTTCCCGGCTTCCGTTGTGGAATTCTTTGAAGGACGTATCGGTGTACCTTATCAGGGTTTCCCCGAAAAACTGCAAAAAATCATTCTCAAAGGCCGTCCTACCATTACTGTCCGTCCCGGTGCAGTGCTGCCTCCAGTAGATTTTGCTGAAGTACGTACCAAACTGGCAGAAATCGGCGCTCCTACTACTGATGAAGCTGTAAGCTCCTACTGCCTCTATCCGAAAGTTTTCACTGACTGGGTAGAACGCTACAATAAATTCGGTGACGTTTCCGTGCTTGATACGCCTACCTTCTTCTTTGGCATGAAGCCCGGCGAAGAAATTCGTGTAGAAATAGAACAAGGTAAAGTGCTCATCATCAAACTTGACCACATTTCCGAAGCTAATGCCAGTGGCATGCGTACCGTTTCCTTTGAATTTAATGGTCTGCCCCGCGAAATCGAAGTTAAAGACCGCAACGCTAAAACAACCAATGTCAGCCGCAAGAAAGCCGACAAATCTGTCAGCGGACAAATCGGTGCCTCTCTGTCCGGTGCCGTAGTTAAGGTACTGGTAGAACAAGGTCAGCAAGTAACAAAAGGAACACCGCTGATTGTAACCGAAGCTATGAAGATGGAAACTACTCTTTCCGCTCCTATCGACGGTACTGTCAGTGTTATCCATGTTGCTGCAGGCGAGCGCGTTGACAGCGGCGACTGCTTAATGGAAATAACTCCTCTTGCTTAATCAGCAAAAAGAAAAGCCCTTTTTAAAAGGGCTTTTCTTTATTTATGCGTAAAAATTCACAATTATGATAAGCTCTGTTCAGGCAAAAAGCAGCAGATATGCTATAATATTCTGTATTATAAATCAGTATAAGGAAATGTATCTATGAAAAAAATCAGTATTTTTGAATATATAAAAACACATATGGGAAATGACGGTTTTTTCGCTTCACCGGTACTTCCTGATGACCCTGAACCGGAAATCTCCTATCTGCTTGGTGACGAGGAAGGCCATTATTTTACTACCGGCATTCCCAAAGATAGAGACAGCGCCGATCAGCTACTGGCAGAACTGCGCCAATACGCAGCTTTTCCCACAGAGGAAAATCGTCAGCAGATTGAAAACACGCTTTCTAATCTCATCATGATTGAAATTCTTTACAGCTTTTCCCAAAAATTTACTAACGAAGACTATAACAATAATATCCTTATCCTGGCGCAGGAACTGTTCTATAATTCCAGCTGCCGTCAGGCTCTCAAACTTGCCTATCTGCTCTTTTCCTGCTCCGGCTTAACAAATATCAAAAAAAATAATCCTGAACTGTGGCAGGATTTACTGCTGGCAGCACGCTGTGAAGAATTCACCTATTTCTTCATCCTTGCCGCCAAGTCAGACCTGCCGGAACTGCAGGAAGAACTGTGGGAGATTATCTATCACACTAAAAACTGGGGACGTATCTTTGCTCTGGAAGAAGCAATTGTCACTACCAATGAACAAAAACTGTGGTGCATAGAAAACGCTTTAGATACTCAGGCCGACTACCCGCCTTTATCTGTAAAGATTATCTTAGAATGTGAACTTACCAAAGAACTGACCGCCGCTGCTGTAAACTATCCTATTTATAACGGAGCAGCTTCTGCCATCCTTAATTTTTTAGAACTGCTCACGTCCTATGACCTGCAAAAGCTGGAAAAATTCTTCCCTGTCAGCAAAGTAGATTTACCGCCGCTGCTGTATGAATTTTTCAGACACGCCCGCTGTCATGCAGTTTCTCCCGAAACACTGCTCCCCATTATCTTTATCAGTGAGCAGCTGCAGCAGCTGATTGACAACGGCAGTTGGTTGCATCTTTCAGCTAATCAATGTCATACTTTCGTTGCCGCCTGCGACAGTATCATCTATCAGAAAGACTGGAGTGCAGAAGTACATGCACAATTATTTGACGAAAACGGCAAAATAAACCATCTGCTCTGCGACTTCGCCAAATATCTGGACCTGGATATCTGGCAGCCAGTGTTTGAATATTTTACTGACCATTACGAAGATAATGACCTTTTGCCCTACCTTCTGGGAGGAAGTGAAGAACAGACCGCAGAAGTCCTTGTTGTTATTGAGCAGCATCTAGATTACTATATGTTCTATCCGCTGACGCTGCTTACCCCACTGGCTTATCTGCAGGAAAACCCTGGCACGGGCGAAAGCATCCTGCTGCGCCTGCTGCAATCTCAGAACGAAATGCTTATAGGTATGGCGTACCACGTACTGCGTGATTGGCCTTACCATTACCTTACTCTGCCGCTGAAAAAAGCTATTGTCGAAGCTCAGTCACATATTCAATCTTCTCTTCATAGAGAAATGCTGGACAGCCTGCTGCAGGATGACAGTAACGAAAACAATAATAATCTTATGTAAAACAAAAACCGCTCATAAGAGCGGTTTTTTATTTTTCTTCTGCCATATTATATTTTTTATGCAGATAGACAACCGGCGTATCTGCAATGCTTGTAACAATAAAGATAATATAACTGAATAAAATAATATCAATCAATACAGCCTGCTCATATACCCCGTAAAAAGCACCCAAAGTAAAAAGCACCGTATTCAGAAATTGAGAGATAAGAGTGGAACCATTATTACGCAGCCAGAGAAAGCGTTCTGCATCCCCATACTTCTTTCTGGTAAATTCCCACCACCAATGATACAGCCATACATCAAACTTCTGTACTACACCGTAAACAACAAGACCTGTCAGCATAATACGCGGCGTATTAGTAAAAACTGCTATAATATGCGGGAATACCGTATCGGCACTGTCAGGCTGGTAATGCAGCCAAAACTGTGACAGCACGATAAAACTTATTGAAGCGGCAATACCCATATTAACTGCTCGGTCGGCCTGTTTTCTGCCATACAGCTCGCTTAAAATATCTGTCACCAAAAAGGTAGAAGCAAATAAAATATTACCCAAGGTCTGCTGCATGCCAAAAGCCTTAATCAAAATCATAACCTCAATATTGGCGGCAATAGTTGCCAGCACCGTCCAGCAGTACAGGCCCTTATCCTTAAAAAATACCTGCCACAGCAATACACCGCCGTATACAACTGCTAAATTTAACAGCAGCAAATATTCGTTCTGCATCATACACCTACTCCAAAATCAGTATTATTGAGCAGAATATCTACTCGCTCATTATCCTTATACAAAGGATATATCTCTTTGATAAAGATATTTCTGACACCAGCATCCGGCAAAATAGGCTTAGTATTGGCTACCATAATATTAACGCAGACTCTTTCGAAATATTGCAAACCAAGCTCAATATCCCGCAGCATACTTTCCTTCGTCTGCCCCGGCAGCCCCTGCAGCAGACACACCTGGTCAAAATACTCGGCAATTTCCTGCGGCGCAGCCATGCCCATCCCCTTATCCAGATAGCTTTCACGGAACAGACTATCAAAGGTTTCCACGCCAATCTTCATCTTAACTGTAATACCCTCGTCGGCAAAACGCTGACGCCATGCAGCAATAAGGTCTCTGTGCATCCAGTGGCTTTCAAAATACAAAGTCGTAATTTGATGTTGATGACAAATCTCAAGCAAGAACTTAATAGTTTTCGCATCCAAATCACAAAAGCTGCCGGAGTTAATAACCTCCAAGCGTCCGTATTTACCTGTTATCTGCTGCAGCACTTTGCTGTTCAGGCGAAAATTCTCTGCTTCATTTAAAGAAAAATCAAGATGATAATCACAAAAACGACAGCGCCGCCATTTGCAGCCGCTGCCGCGCAGCAATACTATTTCCCGGGAATTTTTTTCATCTATGCAGGCATATCTGCACTCAAAAGGTACTGTTCCCATGTTTTTACCTCCAAAGCAAAAAGGGCGCACTACGGCACCCTTCAAATCCGTAGTTTTGTTTTAAGACAGGATGGTTACGAACTGTCTTATGCATTTATCAATAAATATATTATACATACTTGCGGCAAACCGTCAACTATGGTTGTTAACTATCTCTGCCTTAAATACATTGATAGTATCGGGATCAGGACAGCAAAAACGTGCTGTTCCCGCTGCTTCACCGGGAATACTACCGCCATAGCGCAGAATATCTATATAAGGAAAACCGGAATGCAAAGCCATGGGACAAATTTCGCCGCGCTGAGTATCAAAATCAAAAACATCGCCAACTTTGTGACCGCGATGGCATCCGCGGCAGCCCTTCTGCTCAATAATAGTAAGCTTAATTTTCGGGCGCATTATTCTCCCTCCCTATATTCCAAACATAGACTGCGCCAGCTTAATACCTGTCGCAGTCTTAAAAATTCTCTCTGTACATACTTTAATATTTTGTCGCGGCAGCTGGTCTTCATAAAAGTTTACCAGAAAATCTGCTTCTACTAAAATCTGATAATCCAGCCCATTGATATTATTATAGGTGTGATGGTGTCCCACTAAATAACAGATACGTTCTCTATCCTCTTTGGCAAAACCAGCGTCAAGTAATAATTTCTCCGCTGCCTGCGGGCCTTCCTGCTCCTGAATCTTGCCGTCATTGCGTCCATATTTAGCTTCTCCCGGCTTAATCCCACAGTCATGTACCAACGCCGCTGCGTCCAGCAAAGTTTGCGTATGTTGATCCAGCCCTTCTGTTCTGCCAATCAGTGATGCCAGACTGTGTACCTTGATAAAATGCTGACAACGCTTAGCATCACCGGCAAAATACTGCAGTATGGCAAGATATAAAGTATCTATTTGTTTCATGCTATCCCCTCATTCTCGCATAATTTTGCGTATATTATAGCACTTTAAATATTCATCTTACAAATATAACTATCCAAACAAAAACGCCGCAGATTAACTGCGGCGCTGTTCCTTTATCTGGAGCTACTGACGGGACTCGAACCTGCGACCTGCTGATTACGAATCAGCTGCTCTACCAACTGAGCTACAGTAGCACATAGACCTATTATGCTTTAGCTTTTTTAGTTCTTACTTTCTTGACGCTGTTAATGCCGGATTTTTTAATCACCTTAGCCAGCTCTGCAATAATATGCAGTTCGTCTACGGTGCAGTCCTGCAAAAGCTCAGAAAGCTCATTGTGGAAAATCTTTTCGCTGCGATGAATATTGTCACACAGCAGTTCATCCACAGATACATCTAAAACATTAGCTAAATGGATAATGGTCGGCAGACCTAATTTGGTATTGCCGGTTTCGATGTTGCTGATATGCGGCGTAGACAATCCGGTAATCCTGGCAATGCTGCCCTGGGTTACACCTTTACGCGTACGTGCCGCCTTTATCCTCACACCTATAGCCTTATAATCAATATCCATCTTCACTAAACCCTCTCCTTCAATCACCTTATATACTGCACATAAACCCAGTGCAATACACGTCAGTATTAGATATTATATCCGAAAAACTTATTTAAGGCAAGGGTTTAACTTGGGTAATTTATACATTGCAGATAATTTATTTTCTCAGCAGCGGTACTGTCAAACTGCCTTGCGGCATGAGGATAATCTTGTAATCGCTGCCTACATATTTTTCTGCCAGCTTAATAGCTTCGTCAACATTATCCACTGCTTCAAACAGCAGATCACTGGCAATCTTTTTATCTAACGCAGAAACAAGAATAAACTTTGCCTTCTTCATCAATCTGGTAATAGCAAAAGCCTTATGCGCGCCGATAACGAAGTTCTTTTCCAGCTGCGCCTTGATAGCATCCGGCGACGGATGCTCCTGTAAAGCTTTCTCCAAAGCTGCACTGCCGCTGCCTTCCTCACATTCGCCGATAATAATGACTACGCCGCCATCTTTTACTGCGCACCAAGCATTGTCCATGGTTTTCTGCAGCTGATAGACATTGATGTCTTTAGGATAACCGCCGCAGCTGGCGATAACGATGTCAGCCGGAGCATCAATCTCTACGCCATATACCTTATCAACAAACTTGCAGGCTTCCAGATGTGCTTTTTCCCAATCACCAGCAAAAATCTTCAAAAACTGTTTCTTAGCGTCAAGTATAGCGTTAAACAGGAACATTCTGTGCTCTTTGGCAAAAAGGCGCACACCTTCCATTTGGTCTTCATAAACAGGATTGCCGTGCAATTTACCCAACTGTGCATCGGGACTCATCATCAAGCTGTGGTTACGTCTGATGGTTTCCATCGCAGCCACACCCGGCAAAACTGCCTTGCGGCCGCCGCCAAAACCGCTGAAGAAGTGATGCACGATAGTACCGGTCATAATAACAAGGTCTACATCACAAATCAGCTTATTAAGCCATACAGGAGTGCCGAAAGAAGTTTCTCCAAAATATTCAAAATCCTCCTGCTTATTGCAGTCGCTGTTATACATGGGCAGTCTTTTAGCAACGTCTTCGCCTACGGCTTCAATCATTTCCTCCTGCGTCATCTTGCGGTGCGTACCAAGAGCAAAAACAATACGCATATCTTCATCTTTGATGCCCATTTTATTAAGCTCTTCCACAAGGATGGGCATAAAGTCATGACTATTGGCAACACGGGTAGGGTCGTTACAAATAAAAGCAACCTTCTGCCCCGGCTGCAGCAATTCATTGAGCGGCTTACTGTCAATAGGATGATAGATAGCATCCAAAACAGCCTGCTTTAAATCAGTCAGCGGCGCCATTTCTGCTACCTTGATTTCTGCCATAACTTTTTCCTGCTCCAAGGAAAAATCCTTGTAGCCATGTCCGTATTTATAGGAATAATCTGCTCGTGTCATCTTAACACCCCCATAAACTTCTTGCTAATTTTATTTTAGCACAAAGACTCCTGTTTGGGGAGTTGCTATTTTTTCGGCAGCGAAAGCATCAGTACCGTAAAGATAATGCAGCCCATGCCAATTAAGTCTTCCACTGTCAATACTGTTCCCAAAAGTACAACTACAGCAATAATAGAAGCCAGCGGTTCGGCACAGGAAATAAGGCTGGCTTTAGTCGGACCTACTATTTTCAGTCCTGCCAGATACAAGCTGTAGCTGGCAATTGTCGCACCAAAAAGCAGATATAAAAACGCCAGTACAGCATGATTATCCCAGCCTGTCGGCAGTGCAACAGGATTGCGGAAAAACACCAGACCCAAGCCTGACAAAAGCTGACCCCAGCCGATAACTACCGTAGACGGATATTTTTTTAAAAGCTCTGCCGGCATCACCGTATAGTAAGCATAAGCTATCGCTGAATAAATGCCCACTGCCAAAGCTGCCGGCGACAAAACCACCTTATCAAGATTACCATGGGTCGAAATCAGAAATACGCCTGCTACAGCAAAAAAGATGCCAAGAAATTCTCGGCCTTCCGGCAAAGATTTTTTCTTTATAGACATCCACAGCATAACAAATACGGGAGCCATATACTGCAGCACCGTAGCAGTCGCCGCATTGCACAGTGAAATAGTATGATAAAATCCCAGCTGTGCCCCCAGTACGCCAATAAAAGAAAAAGCTGCTATTGCTTTTAAATCTTCACGCAAAATGCGAAATACTTCCTGCTTCTGCATCAGCTTGGCAAACAGCAGGAATAAAAATCCGGCAATAATCTGTCGTACCATTACCAGCCAGACCGCATCCGCATGGTAGTTCTGAAAAAGATACTGACCTGCCACACCGCCCATACCCCAGGCAGTTGCAGCAGCTACAATCAATAATACACCGCGCAAAAATTTTTGCTTCATTATTTTTGCTTCTCCTGTCATAAATTTTTTCGTAAAGCATAAAATATCTAAAGACAAATAAACGGCTGCCTGAAAAGACAGCCGTATTTTTGCTTCCTACATGGAAGTGACAAAATAACCAATGGCAAAAGTGAGTACCGTCAGCGTAATCATCATCGGATCAGCGATGGAAGTGCGGTAGTTTTCCGGATTATATTTCTTGTTTACACGGAAAGGCCGCGCATCTAAGAACTCCATAGGATTGGAGGTAAGCTCCATAAATTTCTCGTAAAGCATCTTCCAAGCAGAGCCCAAAGCGCTACAAAGAGCACACAACAGATGAGATCCTTGAGTGATAAATAAATCAGCTATAGATCTATAAATCCAATCTGTATCTAAAAGCAGCCCTACACGCGGAATTAACATTTTATTTAATAATCTAGACATGACACCAGTTGCCGACAACATTCCAACAACGAATAATATATTACTCAAAGTAAAGACTTCTCTAATATCAGCAAAAGGATATTTATCAATAACTAAACCTGGAAAAATTCCAAGCATCAAACAAACCGCAGCACAAAGCACCAACGGCAAATAAGTATTACCTGGAATGTTATCGCCGATTTTAACGCCTTTATTGTCAGAATAAAACATAAAATAAAAAGTACGCATTACTATTGCACAGAATATACCTGCCTGTGCAATAATTAACATAACACTTATAATCTTATTCTGCAAAGCGGCAACAGCCGTATATCCCCAGATAAATCCTGTAAAGCCACCAAATAAAGGCATAGCAGAAACCGTCAGGCCACCAATTAAAAAGCATATAGCAACAATCGGTTCATATTTAGCCATATTCCCAACATGGCTTAATCTCTGTTCGCCACCTAAAGCTTTAATAATCATAACGCCTGCCATGAACAACACTGCGTTACCAAAAACTGCGGCAAAAGCCAAAGCCACCACAGCATTGAGTGCTAGTTCACTGCCAACACCTACCATAACAGTAGCAATACCCAGTTGAGCAGAAATACTATAACTTAAAATTCTGCGTATATCATTAGATAACAGTGCCCTCAATGCAGAATAAATCGCAGTGATACTGCCAAGATAAAGTAAAACTTCTTGCCCACTAAATACGCGGATCATACTGTAAATAGCACACATGGGCACATAAGAACTTAAAACAACACTGCCAGTTAATGTACTTTCACTACAGCTATCTGGAACCCAAGCATGAAAAGGAAATAAAGCCGCACTTACAGCAAAGAATAACAATAATAACCAATATAACTCCGTATAAGTTTCAGTAATTGGAGTCATCATAATATTGCCATCAAAAGCATTAACAAATACTGCTTCCAATAACAAATTAGCGGCAATCATATGTAAAATCAGGTAACGTAATCCTGCTCTACGGGCCTTATCAATCTGCCTAGACCAAATCATAAAAGTTGATGCTACAATCATAAATTCCCAACTGAACAAAAAACTAATCCAGTCCTTTGAGAACAGCACTCCAAAAGCACCGCCTGCCGTAGCCAACATACTCATAATTAGTTTTTTATTACCATTATGATAGGTAAACATACTGCTGATTAATGATAACACACAAATAATAATCCCAAACAGAATATTTAATTTATCTACATATAGATAATTAATTACATAGGACCCCATGGCCACTGTTGTAAGATTTGTTCCTGGTTCCAGCTGCAAAAACGCAACACCTGCCAGCAAAGGACCAAATATCAACATTATACGCCTTAACGATTGCGGTAAAAACGTAACGATGAATGCAATAACCAGTAACACCAGTCCCGGATGAATATTATTCATCATCCTCACCTCCACCATAGTAATCCTCTGCCCTTTGAAGTAAAGGATATAATACAAAATTACCTATTAAAATCAGAAGTCCGCAACCAACAAAACCTATTGCCGCACTTTTACCAGCTTCCTGTGTACTATTGAGAAAAAAATCCATAATCACAGTAATTATTGCAATAATAGCCAATACTGGAAGAGAAGCTTTTTTTATCATCAATAGCCACCCCCAGTCCATCCACTGCAAATACTGTTTGCTGCCATTGTAGACAATTCATAGAAGTTAGGATAAATATCAGGAACAACACCTAATATAATAGCCAGTAATGTAGTAATACATATTGGAATCAGCATTCTGTAGCTTAAGGCACCGTAAGTACGAAACTTTTCATACGGATCTCTTTTAAAATATGCAATCTGACAAATAGGCATTAAATAACTTAACGCCAATATTGCACTAGCAAACCAAACGAAGACATACAATGATTTACCAGACTGCAAAGCACCAAGAGCCAAATTCCATTTACTTACAAATCCTACTAAAAATGGCATACCTGCAATACCTAAAGAAGCTATCGTAAAGCATCCCATAGTTATTGGCATTTTCTTTGCTATACCATATAATTCACTAATATTATTTCTATGCGTTCGTGCTATAATGACGCCAGCACACATAAAGAGAGTAATCTTCATTACCGCATGTGCCACTAAGTGCAAGTAAGCGCCCTTGATACTCAGAGGTGATAACAAAGCTGCACCAAGGACAATATAAGATAACTGCCCAATGGTAGAAAAGGCCAATCTACGCTTTAAATGATCCTGACGCAGTGCAATCAAAGAAGAAATAAGAATACTAGCTGCAGCAGCCCAAGCAAGAACATCAACTGTTCCTAGTTCTGACAATAACTTTGGGCCAAAAACAAAACCGATAACACGCAGTACACAGAAAACACCGGTTTTGACAACAGCTACAGCATGAAGCAATGCACTGACAGGTGTCGGAGCAATCATTGCTGCAGGCAACCAGCCATGTAAAGGCATTACAGCAGCTTTTACGGAACCAGCTAAAATCATCAGTACGAAGATAGCCTGCAATACCCAGCGCGGAGCCATCTCGGTTGTCAGGAAACCACCGGGGGTAAAGTCCATAGTACCAGAAATACAGTAAACTGCTACAATACCTGCCAGAAACAGCTGACCGGAAATTAATGTGTAAATTAAGTATTTACGGCTAGCCATAAGCGCTTCTTCATTACGTTTATGCAACACTAGCGGATAACTTGCTAACGTCAACAGTTCATAAAAGATAAAAAAGGTCAACAGGTTAGCTGCCATAGCGATACCCATAACAGAGCTCATGCAGATAGCAAAAGCAGCAAAATAACCGGTCTGTTCTTTTTCATTGTTGCAGCGCATATACCCAATTGAATAAAAATTCATCGGAACCCATAGCATGGAAGCCAGTACAGCAAAAATCATACCTGCAGGATCCGTACGAAGTGTCAATCCTACTGTATCAGTTATCTGGCATAGTGTCCATTCATAATAGTTTCCTTCCAGTACAGCAGGTACCATGGACAAAATGATGCCAAACTTAAGAACAGAAGCAATAACGCTCCACGTTTCTCTCAGATTAGGATATCTACGGCTAAAAGCAATAAGGATAGCAGCCAAGAAAGATACACCAACGGCCAGAAATGGTCTGCAGTCTATAATAGTCATCTCAGAAACACCTCCGGCAACCCAATTTTAATTATATCAGTAACAATATCCACACTGTAGAAGCCTAATGCCAGAATGCCTATACCTACAACAAAAATAGGAATAGCCATTTCTACCGGCAGACCCAGTTTACCTTTATGTCTATGTACTTCTGTCAGTGAAGCTTCACGCTGAATAAACATCTGCTCAAGAATACGGAAGAAGTAAATAGCATTCAGCAAGCTGCTGATTACCAGCACAGCAATGTAAAAATACTGCGCACCGGTATAAGCACCAAGTAATAAATACCATTTACTGAAGAAACCTGCTGTAGGAGGCAAACCAATCATTGATAACGCCGCAAGCGTAACCGTTATCGTACTGATGGTCATCTTTTTATTTAAGCCGCCTAAACGATATAGATTAACTTCGCCAAAGCGATACTCTATACCACCAATAACAAGAAATAACGCACTCTTCATAAAAGCATGGTTAATAATATGCAGCACAGCACCAATAAATCCATACATATTACCCATAGCTAAACCAATAGCTATATAACCAATCTGAGCCACACTGGAGTATGCCAGCATGCGACGGAAGTCATATTGAGCCAAAGCCATTATGGACCCTATCAGGATACCGGCTACACCCATAATTCCTAAAACATTCAGAGCACTGCTTACCACAGGATTATCTACTTTGAACATATAGAATAAAAATCTGATCATTGCGTAAGATGGGATCTTGCTCATGATACCTGCGATAAGCGCTGCTGCGCCAGGATGCGCATAGGTATAGGCATCAGGCTGCCAACCATGCAAGGGGAAAAGCGCCATCTTGATACCAAAACCGATAACAAAGCATCCAACAGCCATCGCAAAAAGCGGAGAATGCAGATGACCAGCTGCCAAAGCAGCCATATCAGCCATATTCAAGGTACCAGTCATAGCATACATATAACCAACACCCAGCAAGTATAAAGAAGCGCCGATAGTGCCGATTAAAAGATATCTGAAAGCAGCCAGCATGGACTTCTTGCCGCCCAAAGCTATCAAGCCATAACCGGACAAGGACATTACTTCCAGATATACATACAGATTGAAGACGTCGCCAGTAATAACCATACCGCACATACCGACTGTCATCAGCCCAAATAAAGTATAATAACCGCCTATGTGCAGCCAATCTTCATCCTTGACAAATGGACGGCTATAAATAGCAACCATTAGCGAAATAAAAGTAATAAGCACTGCCAAGATTCCGCTTAATGGATCAATAACAAACTCAATACCTATAGGCGGCTGCCAACCACCCATCCAGTAATGTAAAGGAGCACCATTTTTAGCAATTACCTGCTGCAAAGCCGTAACTGCACTAATAAAAGCACCAAAAATAGAAGCAATGACAATCCATGAGCCCAGATTTTTACTGATTCTGCTAAATAACATACAGAGCAGAGCAGCTGATACGGGCAACAAAACAATCATTACGGGAGCATGCTGCATCATTTACTAGCCCTCCTCAAAACCTCTACCTCTTCTACAGAACCGTAGATTTCCTTAATGCGCATAAGTAAAGCAATAGCTACGCCGGTAGTACCAAGACTTACAACAATAGCTGTCAGCATCAGTCCATGAGGCAAAGGATTAATATAGGCATCAGGATTAGTAGTCACACCATTTAAAATAGGTATCATGCCACCATCTTTTTGGGCAAAGCACAGGTAAAAATAAATAACAGCAACCTGCATAACGTTCATGGCCATCAGTTTTTTCATATAGTTCTTACTGAGAACCATACCATAAACACCCAGGAAAAACAGAATCATAACCAGGGAATAGATGCCTTTAGTTTTCAAAAATTCATTTACTACTTCCATCTTCGTCCCCCCTTTTAATGATTGCGTCCATCAGGTTTATGATCGTCATCATAACACAGATTGCAACACCAATTTCTATTATGAAGATAGCCGTCGCATGCATCTCGTGCATAGGCTCCATATGGATTGGCATAAAATCATATTCCAGAAATCTGCCACCGCCAAAAAGCGTCATCCAACCCGTAAGCGTATACAGAAAGGTACCAGCTCCTGCAAGTACCACAGAAGTCTTTCCAAGAACATTAAATTTAGCATCTTCCCCCAAAATCATACGTGACAGCAAAACCCCTACAGACAACAATGCACCTGCCTGGAAACCACCACCAGGAGAAAATTCACCTAAGCACAATACATAGATACCATAAACAATAGTAAAGGGCACCAGCATGCGGAAGGCAATATTTAAAATCAAACCACCAAACGGCCCTCTCATTTTATTACCTCCCCTTCATCCGGATCCTCCGGCTCTTCTTCAGGACGTCTACCTACAGTATTACTGGTCAGCACCAATACTGTAGTAAGGCCTGCCAAAAACATTACTGATGTTTCCCACATGGTATCAAAACCTCTGTAATCAATAATTACACCGGTAACAATATTGGGCGAACCAGTATCTTCAGCACTACGAGAAATATATGTAGGCGTAACATGCTGATTCGGAGCAGTATTAGCATCACCGATTTCCGGCAGATAAGTTACAACAGTACAGAACATACTGGTAATGACAGCCAGTAGTACAGCTACTAATCCACGCATTATTTACACCACCTATCAATTTTCTTCAGCGAAGCTACAAAAAAGATAGTAGAAATAGTACCAATTACAGCCTCTGTAAAAGCAACATCAGGAGCTCCCATCATCAAATATAAAAGCACAGCACAGAAACTGAATGCGCTGTAGATAATAGCTGCACTGAGTATATCCTTACAGAAAATAACCGCACAGGTAATCAGGATAAGGAAAATAAGCAGAACGGCTTCAATGATGTAAATCTGCATTTTTATCTTCCTCCTTTTTTAAATCTTGCAAAGTCCAAACCTTATGTCCGGACTTATATGCAGCCTTGCTGAGTATGTGTGAGCCAATAGGATTGGCCAAAAATACTATAATAAATACCAGCGCCATCTTTAAAGTAGTAAGGCTTGCTCCCTCATAAATCATAAGGCCAATAAAAGAAAGCATACAACCAAGAGTCTCACTGTTACCGGAAGCATGTATCCTACTGTAAAAATCCGGCAGACGCATCATACCTATAGCAGAAGCAATAAAGAAAATTGCGCCTCCAATCATGAACGCTGCTGCAAAAAATTCTCTGGCGGTAAAATCAATCATCATATGTTCTTACCTCCCAAATACTTAGCTACTATTACAGAACCAACAAAACCAAGCATAGCATAAGAAATAGCAATATCTACATACATATCAGGACGCTTGTCAATATAGCCAAATAAAACCAAAAGCAAGATTGTATCTGCTCCGATAACGCCCAGACCATTCATGCGATCATAAATCGTCGGACCTTGGAATACACGCTGCAGCATCATAGCGATAACGAAGATAATAGAAATCATAAGGATAGCAAAAATAATATTCATAATCAGTCCTCACCTTCTGCAACCGCAAAATCAAGCTTTTCTCCGAACAAATCAGCTACTTTTCTTTGCATGCTTCCGTCAAGCACTCCAGCGGCAGCCCCGTCAGTAAGCGCATGAATTTCAAAAAGTCCATCATCAGTAACATTGAGAGTTACAGTACCGGGAGTCAGAGTGATAGAATCAGCAAGTACTACCTCTGCCATAGGATTATCCGTTCTGAAGTAAAAACGCACAACCTTGGGATTTATATTAAGATTCTGGCTAGTAGTAGCTCTTGCTACATCAATATTGGCCAGCACAAGCTGCCATAGCAGCCACAGTGAATATTTAAGCATCTTCGGCAACGAAATACCAAAAACGAAATACTTCCTGTTGCCATCTTTATTCGTCACCAAAAGCAACGGATATGTTACCCAAGCTGTCACTACACTCGTTAAGACCCCATAAACTATAAATTTAATCTCCGTATGGCCTGACAAAATCATCCAAAAAGCAAACAGAACGACTGCCATACCAACCAAATGTACTACTGGTGAACCGACTATACTTTCATCATGCAAAATACTTTGTTTTTCCACGGTTACCACCTTTCTTTTTGACAAATTATTTTCAACTATAATCAAAATAATTTTTAAATCAACAAAATACCATTTGTTAACTTTTTATTATACAAAAGCGATATTTATTCTTTTTGACTATAGTTACACCTAATAGTAAAGTTATCTTCTAACCTCCTTCAATACCTCTAAAATATTAGACATTAATTCTTAAATTCCTGCTTTTTTTACAATTATGTAAAAAAATTGTAAATAACTTTTGTTATTTTTCTGCAAGACTTACCTGCCGGTATAAATAATTATCTTGCGGCAGCATTTTTTCAGCTAAACGTCTAACCCTTGCGACATCAGCCGTGCTGCAGATAATACTCTCAGCGGCTGGAGAAGTACGCAATAAATCGTTGCTTACCAATAAATCCTTCGTTAAGGCTGCTGTTGCCTCTGCCGGATCTATTACAGTAACCTGCGCACCAAATTCATCTCGGATAATATTCTTAATAAAAGGATAGTGAGTACAGGAAAGGATAACTGTGTCTACACCGGCAGCTTTTAAAGGTGCTGCATATTTTGCCACAGCCTGCTGTACTTCCGCCCCTGATAATATTTCCTGTTCAATTAAAGGCACAAAATCAGGACATGGCTGTAAATAAACCTGCGCCTGCGGATCTTTAGCCAGGATTGCCTTTTCATGTGCACGCGTACTTACTGTAAAAGGTGTTGCCATAACACCTATTTTTTTGTTTGCACTGGCTTTTAGAACAAGATTTTCACCTTTAGACATACCAATCAGCGGAAATTTATGCTGTTGCTGTAAAGTATCAGTCCCTAAAACAGTAATCGTATTGCAGGCAATTACCGCCATTTTTATCTGCTGTCTATCCAGCCAGGAAAGTATTTCTTCTACAAATGCGCGCACCTCAGCCTCACTACGTGAGCCATAGGGAGTACGCGCAGTATCACCAATATAAATAAACTGTTCGTCAGGCAAAGTCTGACGCAGACATTTCAGTACTGATAATCCGCCCACTCCAGAATCTATAACGCCTATTGGTAATTCCTTATTCATAAAAATTCCCCTCACAATACATAAATATTACTGCCTATATTATAGCACGCCTTAATTTTTTAGGTAAAAAAAGCTCTGCCTTTTGGCAGAGCTTTTTCTATATTATTTAGCCGTCAGACCACCATCAACTGTAATAATACTGCCGGTCATAAAACTATTTAGCGGTGATGCCACCGAGCAAATTACATGTGCAATTTCTTCCGCCCGAGCAATACGCTGCAGCGGATATACCGAACTCATATCTTCAATGCCATAACTTCCGCCGCATTGTTCCAGCTGCTTTTGCAGCAGCGGAGTATCAACATCTGCAGGACAAACACAGTTAACTCTTACCGCCGGAGCCAAATCAAGCGCCAGTGCCCTGGTCAAAGCAACCACAGCTCCCTTGGACGCACAGTAAAGCGGGCAGCCATAATTACCGCTTACCCCTGCATCAGAAGCAACAGTCACAATACTTCCGCCTTCTTTAAGATAAGGTAATCCTGCCTGCAGTAAATAAACAGTCCCTTTCAAATTAGTATCTAAAAGAGTAAAGCTTTGCTCACTAATCTGTTCTAAACGTTCTTCAACATAAATACCTGCGGAAGCAATCAAAATATCCTGCTGAACTCCCAACTGCTTAAATGCCTTAACGCAATCCTCCTGACGAGAAACATCACAAGGCAGATACAGCGCTTCTTTGCCTGTTTTTTCTAAAAGAAATTTTAATGCTGCTTCGCCTCTTGCTTGACTGCGTCCTAAAATGCAGACCGAAGCTGCGCCGTTCACCAGCATTTTTTCCGCTGCCGCAAGTCCTATTCCAGAAGTACCGCCACTGATAACTACATGCAGTCCTTCACAACCATAGTCTTTCATGTTCTTCCTCCCAATTATACTTTCTCCTTAGGCGGCAAAGTAACCGTCACCTGCGTATATACTTGTTCTTTACTGTCTAAAGCCAGCTGCATATTATGGCGCAAAGCTATCTGCTTAGCAATAGCAAGACCTAACCCGCTGCCTGACTTGTTACGCTCATTGCGTGCTTTATAAAAACGATCAAAGGCATGCAGTAAATCTTCCTGCTTAATGCCACAGCCATGATCGGTAACGGTAAGTTTATTGCCATGCAAAGCAATCTCAATGCTGCCGCTTTCAGCCGAAAATTTAATACTGTTCTGCACAAAAATCATCAGCATTTGCCGCAATCTGCCATAGTCGCCATTTACTACATAAACATCAGTATCCATATCTGCAGTAATCTGCAGTTTTTTCTCAGCGCCAAGCTGCCTGCCGCTGCGCAGTACATCCTGCACTACATCGCAAAGATTAAGCAGCTCTTTTTCTATAGGAAAATCCACATTCTGCAAACGCGATAAATCAAGCAAATCGTTAATCAGTCGCTGCAGTAAAATACTTTCCCTATGCATCTGCTCATAATAGTATTTTACCTCTTCAGCATCAGTAACCACACCATCCTGCAGTGCTTCCAGGCTGCCGCGGATAACTGTTACCGGCGTTCTCAACTCATGGGAGATATTGGCAATAAATTCCCGCCGCAGCTTTTCCAGCTTCTGGCTTTCTTCGTCAGCCGCCTGCAGCCTGCCGGAAAGTTCATCCAATGTTTTAGCCAGTGCACCAATCTCATCATCCCGTACAATATTGCATCTTGCCGTATAATCGCGGTCAGCTAAACGACTGGCGATATCCTTCATAATATTCAGCGGTCTGGTAAAATGCCACGAGAACATAATACTAAGTACAATAACCAGCAGCATTGCGATAATACCGCTGATTAAAAGAAGCCTTATGCCTTCCCAGGCAGCCTCACGCATTCCCTGTACTGAGGAATTAAGCAGCACAGCTGCTCTGACCTGGCCATCCTGGTCATAAACAGGCACACCTACGGTAACGACAATATCCTCCAAAACAGGATTAAATTCCTCAATCGTAAAAGTCTTGCCCTGAAAAACCTCATCTATATGACTTTTAGCTGCATCAGAAAGTGCATCATAAGCAGCGCGCGGATTATTCTCCAGCTGCATGCGATGATGCTTCCTGCCCTGCTGCTTTACCTGCAGATGATGGCTGGTCGCTGCCGGCATATTCAGATTACGCTGTGCATCTACCACCCAGACGTCTTCCATAGTTACATTATCCAGATAACTGATGAATCGGCTGCCGGCAATACTACCGCCAGTACGCTTCTGGATAAAGTTCATATTATCACTGATAACTTCCGCAATTCTGACAGCACGTACCTGCATTTCTTTTTTCTTAATATCTATCGTATGCTGCTTAAACAAATGGGTAAAAGCAATACCTACTGCCATAGCAAAAAATATCAGCACCACAGCAAAATACGCTGTAAGTTTCCAGGCAATCCTGTTATTCATCCTGCTTCTCCTCAAATCTGTAGCCTACGCCCCAGATAGTCTTAATCTCCCAGCCTATATGTTCATATTTATCAAGCTTTGCCCGCAAACGTTTGATATGCGAATCTACCGTTCTGCTGTCGCCATAATAATCATAACCCCAGATACTGTCCAGTAAGTTTTCACGGCTGAACACCTTCGTCTTATTTTTCGCCAGCGTCCACAAAAGCTCAATCTCTTTTTTAGTTAGCGGCACTTCTTCATCATTGATTTTTACCATATATCTATCTAAATCAATAAATAAACTGCCCGTCTGATAAATATTCTGCTTCTGCTGCTCCTGTACCTGGATGCGGCGCAGTACTGCACGCACTCTGGCCATAACCTCATTGGCTGAAAATGGTTTAAGAATATAATCATCAGCACCTATATCAAGGCCCATAATCTTATCATAATCTTCACCGCGGGCAGTAACCATAATGATAGGCACCATGGACTCCTTGCGCAGACGGCGACAGACTTCAAAACCGTCTACCTCAGGCATCATCACGTCCAGCAGAATCATGACAATCTCATCACCATACTTGGCAAAAGCATCCAGAGCTTCTTTCCCGTCAAGAGCAATGACAGGCTCCAGACCTTCTTTTCTGGCATAGCCTGCCAAAATAGAAGTAATCTGCTTATTATCATCTGCAATCAATATTTTATTCATACCAGCACCTCCGGCTACTGAATTATTTTCTATCAATATTATTATAGATTATAACCCTAAAATATGGCAGAAACTTGTCAGCAGGACAGAAAAATTTTTTCAAAACAAAAGTAAAAAAACATTATTTTGTCATAAATCACCGTTACAATAAAATCAAACAAAGGAACCTACCAATAAACACAAGGAGTGATAAATATGTTGAAATTAAACTTCAAAAAAACTTTACTTACCGCCGCTGTATTAACCTCTCTCTGCGCAGGAGCAGTCTTCGCTGCCGATGCCGTACAAACCCCTACTGATAATACTGCCTGCCCGGCAACCATGATGCACTGCCGTGATAATGGTGACTACAGCTACAGCCACCACAGAAACTATCGCCTTACTGATGAACAAAGACAGCAATGGCAGGAAAAACGTGCTGAATGGGCAAAAATGACTCCGGAACAACGTCAGGAAGCACGTGAAAAATGGCAGGCTGAACGGGCTAAATACAGAGAGGAATGCCTCAGCAAGCTTACTGACGAACAACGTCAGGAAGTAGAACACATTATCCAGGAACGCGATCAGCAGCGTCAGTCCATGCGCGAACGCATCCAAAAACTTACTCCGGAACAACGTCAGGCCCTGCGTGCCTACGGTCCTAGCTTCAAACATCACGGCAAACACTTCCGTATGGCTCCGCCGACAGATTGCCCCTTGAACACTGCTGCCGATACTGCAGCAACCAAATAATAATCAATACTTCCCCCTCTTAGATTAATAAAAAAGGCTTCTGCAAACTTAATTGCAGAAGCCTTAATTTTTTATACATGCTCAATCCAGAAAGGATAAGTACTTAAAATAACAACCAAAAGCAGTACCAGATAATCAGCAGCTCTCAGCGGCTCTGAAGGCATATTCTTATAAGTATTGCCGCCAAAGCCCTTTAGTTCCATACTGAGTGCCAAAGTTTCCGACTTGGCCACAGCACGCATAACCAGCGGACGAATCACAACCAGGTAAGCAAGAAAGCGCCTAATGATATTGCCGCGATTAGAATAGCCGCGGCAGCTTTGGGCATCAAGGGTAATAGCACTGTCAGTCAGAAAATTAGGTACAAAACGCAGCGCTGTAGTAAGCATGAAAGCATATTCACAGGGAAGATGAAATCTGTCTACCAATGCTTTAGCAATATCCTGTATCCTTGTTGCAGCCAGCATACATAAAAAGGCCATGGTCATAACCAGCATACGCAAACCGCCAATTAAAGATTGTTCCAGCGGCGTACCAAACAGAAGCTGCAGCAGCACCATGGTACCGGTAAACACTGCAAGTCCGCCAATAGCAGCCATCGTCATCCTGTCATGCTTAATATACAAAAGCAGTGCCAGTTCTGTTACAAGGATAGTTGCCACCGCTTCTACCGGCAGAATAAATACCCAGGCAGTAACCGCAATTGTCACTATGATTTGTGTAAAAGCTGTAAGTTTCATTTCCGGGCACCTTCTTTTATACATACTGCCTCACAGAATTCTTCCGGCTGCGCAGCATCAATACCTAAAGCTGCCGCCAGCGATGCTACTACCGGTCTGTGCAGACCCCAACGCTCTACGGGGTAATTGCCGTTAAACAGCTCTTTCGGCGTACCATCAAAAACAAGGTTGCCATGATGCAGCACCAGTACCCTGCGGGCATATCGGCGCACAATTTCCATATCATGTGAAATAAGCACAATAGTCATCCCGCGTTTGGTATTGATAGCCTGCAGATATTCCATCATGCGCACTTTTTCCAGCGCATCCTGTCCGTTAGTAATCTCATCTAAAATCAAAGTACGCGGATTTAAAGCCAAGGCTGCGGCAACGCCAAGTCTACGTTTTTGCCCAAAGGAAAGCAGACGCGGATACTCTTCGCGCAGCTCCGTTAAGCCCATAGCTTCCAGTGCTTCCAGCACCTGTCGGTCAATAGTTTCTTCCGTCAGCTTCTTTGCGCGCGGCCCGTAGGCTACTTCATCATATACGGTATCTTCCAGAATCTGTAAATCGGGATTCTGAAAAACATAACCAATTTTATCTGCCAAATCAGCAGGCTCTTTTTTAACTATGTCCTCTCCGTCAATCAAAATCTGACCACTGCGAGGATGGCAAAGTGCCATAAAAAGGCGGCTCAAAGTAGTCTTACCGCTGCCGTTATGCCCGAGTAGAGCAACAAATTCTCCGTCTTCAATACGGATATCCATATCATTGATTACAGGCTGCCCGCGCAGATAGGCAAAGTTTACCTCTTTAGCTTCCAGCATCAGTCAGCCCTCCTCTCAAATTTATAGGTTTTCAAATCAGCCAGAGCATCCTGCTCACTGCGCCAATCTCCCAAGTCGACACCAAATTTTTCTTCCAGGCCCAGCTTAACCTGCCATAAAGAAGGCAATAAACAACGCAGTTCCGGATCAGCATACATTTTCGGTGCAGCTGCTTCAAAGCTGTCGCTGGCAATAACTCTGCCTTCTTTCAACGCAATCAGGTCAGTAACATAGGGCAATAAATAATCTGTGCGATGCTCTACCGCTACAATAGTAGTACCATAGGTTTTATGAATATCATATACCAGTTTATATAAAGAAATCGCTCCGTCCGGGTCCATTGCCGAAACAGGCTCATCAAGTACAATGATTTCAGGATGAACAGCCAGTGTAGCCGCTAAAAGCAGTCTTTGACGCTGCCCGCCGCTCAGCTCATCCAATTGATAACTTTCTCTTCCCGGCAGACCTACATCTTCCAAAGCTTTTCTGGTACGTTCTGCCACTTCTTTGGCAGAAAAGCCATGATTCAAAAGACTGAAGGCAATTTCTTCCCCCGCAGTCAGGGACACAAGCTGGCTTTCGTAATCTTCCATAATAAAGCCTACGCGCATGGCAATATCTGATACACGGCGTCCCTTGGTAGATTCGCCCAGAACTTTGACATCGCCGCTGTAACGACCGCCCATGTAATAAGGAACAATGCCAGTCATAGCTTTACACAGGGTAGTCTTGCCGGCGCCGCTGGGTCCGGCTAATACAGTAAAGCTGCCTTTGCGCACATTAAGATTGATATCCTGCAGAACGATATCTGATTTTTTATAGGCAAAATAAAAATTCTGCAGCTGAATAGAACTTTCCATTATCGTTCACCCTCCTGTACAAAAAAAAGTTTACGTACGGGCGCGTATAACAGGAAGGTTATCAGCGCATTCAGCACACCTATTACTGCTACAACCGGCAGCATAGCATAAATCCACACGTTCAAAGGCAAGCCTAGAACAATTTTTAAAATAAAGGTAAAAAGACCGCCGCTGACGATAGTAGCTACAAAACCGGTAATAAACGGACGCAGTCGCCAGCTGCCAATACCGGCAGCAAACATAGCCTTTACCAGGATACAGCAAACCGTAGCACCTGCAATCTCACTGGCTAGATTTCCCAGCGGAAAGGCCGATTTAGAAGAAGGCACCAGCGTCAATCCGGCAATAAAGCCTATGCCAAGTGCCTGCGACAGCTTGGGATTAGTCAAATTAATAACTATAGAATACATAGCAATCGTCCAGTTAGGAGTGACACCGCCAACATTAGGACTTACTGTATGCAGAATAATACCAATAGCCAGGAGCATAGCTGTAATTGCTACCCAGCGGTATCCATCCTGCAAGGGTTCTATTTCTACCAGCTGAGGAATATCCTTTTTCTTTTCATCCATTTGTAACGCCTCACAATAATATTCTTAGATACTATTTTCGAGTATAACATTCAATCCAGTCACGGTCAACGCTGCACGGATATTTTTATATTTTTTTGCAGACAGATTTATTTTTATAAGCTTTGTAACAAAAAACTCTGCTTTTCAAAATATATTGAAAAGCAGAGTTTAGTTTATTTTTCATCAATAGTTAATGCCTGCTCCACTGCCAGATACGATAAGCCAGCCACATGGACAAGGTGCCGCTGAAGTCAAGCAACACATCATTAACCGCAGAAGTACGTCCAGCTGAAAAGCTCTGGATATATTCATCTGCAACTGCTGTCAGCAATCCGAAAAAAAGCACATAGCCATTAGCTGATCTGTTGGCAATTCTGAATTCGCTGAAAGTACGGCACAGCAAGCCGCCCTGCACAGCAAAAGCAGTAAAATGCGCCATCTTTCTTATTAAATGCTCAAGATTACCATCCACAGAAATTCCCGCTATGTCTAAAAGCTGACCTAAAAACGCAGCAGCCATCGAGCTCAGCCTGCCGGATTCTGACATCGGCAGCGAAGAACTCAGGAAAATCAGCATGGTAAAAGCTACCAAGAGAATTACCCACAAAACCTTCTGCATGATTTTCTCCTTATTTTGCGTAAGCAGCCAGGCATTCCATAACCATCATGTTACTGATAACACCAATACCACCAGGCACCGGCGTAAAAGCAGAAGCCTTAGCTGTAGCTTCCGGCGCAATGTCACCAACAAGCTTGCCGTCAACCTCATTAATACCTACATCAACAAGGACAGCACCTTCTTTTACCATATCAGCAGTCACAAAACCAGCTTTGCCAACAGCCGCTATGATAATATCTGCCTTTCTGGTAATATCAGCTAAATTCTCCGTTTTAGAATGGCAGATAGTTACAGTCGCATGCTTCTGCAGCAGCAGCAAGGCTACCGGCTTGCCAATAACATTACTGCGGCCGATAACAACAGCATGCTTGCCTTTTAAATCAATCTTATAATGCTCCAGTGCCGCCATGCAGGCTCTTGCAGTACAAGGAGCCCAGCTTCTGCGTCCCAGATAAAGCTCCCCTGCATTGGTAGGATTCAGACAGTCCACATCTTTATGCTTGGTTACCGCTGCACCTACTGCATCACTGTTGATATGCTTAGGCATGGGCATCATGGGAAGAATACCGGTAATATATCTGTTACGGTTCATCTTACGGATAAGAGTAATAACTTCCTCTTCCGTGGTTTCTGCCGGCATACGCACAACTTTTGCCGTAGCACCCAAGCTCTCAGTAAGCTTGGCCAGTCTTTCTGTGTACACACAGGAAGCCGGATCATCACCTACCAGCAAAATAACCAGCGTAGGCTTATTGCCGCTTTCTTTAGCTGCTGCTATGCTGGCAGCAATATTTTCCCGGTAAACATCGGCAACCGGCTTGCCTTTCATCAACAGTGCTTCCATATCTTTACTCCTTAGAACAAACCGCTGATTACGCCTTCGTCACTGACATCGATTTTTTCAGCTGCAGGAACTTTCGGTAATCCGGGCATAGTCATAATATCACCAGTGAGTACTACTACAAAACCGGCACCTGCCGCAATACGGCAGTTTTTAATAGTAATTTTAAAACCGCTGGGACGACCTAACAAGACAGGATCGTCAGAGAAAGAATACTGGGTTTTAGCCATGCATACAGGCAGAGAGCCATAACCCATTTCTTCAAATTCTTTCAGGGCTTTATCTGCATCCTTGCTGTAATTAACACCATCTGCGCCATAAATTTCTTTGGCGATAGTTTCAATCTTTTCTTTCAAAGACAGTTCGCTGACGTACAGCGGATGGAAATCAGCAGCACCACTTTCAGCCAGAGCAATTACTTCCTTAGCTAAGTCAATACCGCCTTCGCCGCCGCGGGCAAATACATCGGACAGAGCAACGTTGACACCATGTTTTGCACAGTGTTCACGTACTGCTTCCAATTCTTCCGGAGTATCCTGAGCAAAGATGTTAATAGCAACAACCAGAGGTACACCGAATTTCTTAACATTTTCAATATGTTTTTCCAGATTTACGATACCTTTTTTAACTGCTTCCACATTAGGAACAGCAAGTTCGGTTTTAGGTACACCGCCGTGCATCTTCAATGCACGTACAGTTGCAACCAATACTACCGCATCAGGTTTCAGTCCTGCATAACGGCATTTAATATCAAAGAATTTTTCTGCGCCCAGGTCTGCGCCAAAACCAGCTTCAGTAATGGTATAATCAGCCAGTTTCATAGCTGTCTTAGTAGCCATAACGCTGTTGCAGCCGTGCGCAATATTAGCAAAAGGACCGCCGTGAATAATGGCAGGTACGTTTTCCAGTGTCTGTACCATATTAGGTTTAACAGCATCTTTCAGAAGAGCTGCCATAGCGCCATGTGCTTTAAGCTGTCCGGCAGTAATCGGTTTGCCGCTGTAATCATACGCAACAATAATTTTGCTGAGACGCTCTTTCAGGTCATGAAGATCTGTAGCCAGGCAGAGAATAGCCATTACTTCAGAAGCAACAGTAATATCAAAACCATCCTGACGCGGAACACCATGCGCCTTGCCGCCCAAACCAACAACAATATTGCGCAGTTCACGGTCATTCATATCAACAACGCGTTTCCATACGATACGGCGCGGGTCAATATTTAAAGTGTTGCCCTGCTGAATATGATTGTCCAGCATAGCACTCAGCAGCATATGAGCAGAAGTAATAGCATGGAAGTCACCGGTAAAATGGAGATTGATATCTTCCATCGGTACTACCTGAGAATAACCGCCGCCTGCAGCGCCGCCTTTAATACCCATGCAGGGGCCAAGAGAAGGCTCACGCAATGCTACAATTACCTTTTTATCCAGCTTTGCCAATCCCTGAGCCAGGCCTACAGTAGTAGTAGACTTACCTTCACCTGCGGGAGTAGGTGTAATAGCAGTTACCAGAATCAGCTTACCTGCTTGATTAGCTTCCAAAGAGCGGATAAGATCCATGGATAATTTAGCTTTGTAACGTCCATACATTTCAATATCATCTTCGCTGATGCCAAGTTTAGCAGCAACCTCAGTAATTTTCAGCATTTTAGCCTGCTGAGCAATTTCAATATCAGACAACATAATGAACCCTCCTCCAATATTTTATAAATCCGTAATTATTGATACTTCTGTACTAAGGCAGCTTTTTCCTGCCAGCAGCAAAACATTTTCCTACTTAAACCAGATTTCAACCACTGTTCCCTCGTCAACCTCAGTTCCGGCAGCCGGCTTCTGCTGATAAGCCGTACCGCTGCCATAAGGCTGCAGGCGCAGCTTGCCATATTGCAAAAGTTCCGCTGCCTTACGCATATTGATACCGGAAAAATCAGGCAGCTTAATCTTACCGTTAGGCAAAATCTGCAGTTCCGGCATCTTCTGCGGTGCTTTAGCCAAGGCGTTCTGCTGCTGATTCATCTCGTTAAAGGAAGGCAATCCTTCACTGCTTGCCGGCTGTATACCCTTGGCAACAAGAATCTGCTGCAGCGTATCACGGAATATAGGTGCAGAAACCTGCGAACCATAGAAAGCTCCCTGTGGCGTATCAAGCATTACCAGCATAGCATACTTAGGTTTATCTGCAGGCACAAAACCTACAAAAGATGCAATGTATTCGCCAGCTGCATAACCGCCGCCTTCAGCCAATTTTTCAGCAGTACCGGTTTTACCGGCAATGCGATAGCCGCGAATAGCAGCCGGTTTACCGCCGCCTTCACTTACTACCTTTTCCATCATTCCGCGCATCTGAGCAGCTACCTGCTCGGTAATCACACGGCTGACAATTTTCTTTTCGCCCTTATGGACGATATTACCATCTGCATCCACAATTTCTTTAACAATATATGGCTGCAACAGTTCACCGCCATTAGCAATTGCACAGATAGCACGCAGCATCTGCAGAGGTGTTACGGCAATCCCCTGCCCAATCGACATAGTAGCTATATCAGGCTCATACATGTCTTCAGGACGATACAAAATACCTGATTCTTCACCCGGTAAGTCAACACCCGTCGGCTTGCCAAAGCCGAATTTCTTACTGTATTCAATCAAACGTTCCGCTCCCAGCTTCATGCCCAGCTGAACCATACCGGTATTGATGGAGAACTTGATAACCTCTGTAAAGGGCACTAATCCCATGCCCTCGCCATCCCAGTTATGGATAATACGGTCAGCAATCTTGATGCTACCGTTATCCTGAATCAACGTTTCAGGAGTAATTACACCTTCCGTCAGGCCCATGCAGCCAACAATCGGCTTAAATACAGAGCCAGGCTCATAAATCATGGATACAGCCTTATTATTCCAGCTGGCAGGCGGATATTTATAAAAAACATTAGGGTCGAAGGTAGGACGGCTGGCCATACCAAGTATTTCACCTGTATACGGGTCCATGATGATGGCTGCGGCACCTTTTGCCTTAGTGCGTTTAATAGCATCATCCATGGCATCTTCCAGCACGTACTGCATCTTACTGTCCAAAGTTAAATATACAGTGGAAAGATTGCTCTTTTGCTCGCCCTTTTCATAATCGCGCCCCAATATTTTATTCCCAGCCAAATCATAAAAGGCTTTATATTTTGTTTCTTTACCCTGCAGTATCGAATCAAGCTGCAACTCAATACCACTCAGGCCCTTATCGTCAGTGCCTACAAAACCGATAACCTGTGCCGCAGCATGCTGCTTGGTATAGTAACGCTTGCTTTCCTTTAGAAAATGGAGCCCCGGCAGCTTGTTATCTTTGATAATCTTCTGCACGGCTTCATACTCTTTAGGCTCCATAGCCCTTTTAATATAAATAAAATGCAGCTGCTCATTAAAATCTTTATACAGCTGCTCCGCATCCATTTTCAGTACCGGGGCCAAAAGCTCTGCGCTCAACTTCCGTACATCGCGGCCGGGTTTATTTTTACGGTCTTCCTCGGAATCTTCCATCGCTAACGGGTCTGCATACAGCGTTCCCGTCATAATGCTGACTGCAAGCTCTTCACCATTACGATCCACAATCTTGCCACGGGGATTTTTCTGCATTCCGCTGGCAGTAAGCTTATCTGCAGCTTTCTGCGATAATTCCTGCGCTTTGACCAGCTGCAGCCAGCCCAAACGTCCCACAACCAATACCGCCAGCGTAACCAGTACTAATGACAGAATCGCGTAACGGCCAACAGGATTTACATGAAAGCGTTTTCTCATCTGCCGTTACCTCCTGCCTACAACCCGCAAATCAGAACGTCTTGTCTGCGGTGAAAGTTGTTCCGTTTCCTGCTGCTGACGCTGTTTCATCTCTTCATTATATACAGACAAAGCAAGTCCTATACCTGCCATGGAAACCAGCATCGCCGTGCCGCCGTAACTAATAAATACCAGCGGTACACCGATAACCGGGAAAATTCCGCACACCATAGCCATATTGGCAACAGCTTGCCCGACAATCAAAAAGCTGACGCCAGTTACCAGCAGAAAACCGCGTTTATCTCTCGTGCTTACAGCAATTTTAAAAAAGGCACATCCCATCAGCAGGAAAAGAATAATCAATACAGCAGCTCCAAGAAAGCCATTTTCCTGACAAAATACGGCAAAAGCAAAGTCAGTATGCGATTCCGGCAGATACAGATATTTACCGCTGCCCTGCCCCCAATCGGCACCAAAAAGTCCGCCACTGCCGATAGTCAGCAAGGAAAGCACCATCTGATAGCCGGCTCCCACTTCGTCCAGCCATGGATCAAACCATACCTTAATACGTTCAAGCCTGTATGGAGTCGATAAGGTAAAGAGCACCGCTCCCGCCATACCGACGCCAAGGATAGTAAAGATTTCTTTGTAGGAAATGCCTGCCACAATATAAACACACAGCATCAGCGCAAAAATAATTGCTGCTGTACCAAGGTCAGGCTGCACATATACCAGTGCTGACAATATAACTGCCGCTAAAAACCCCTTGCTGCCTTTTCCGCTGATAAGACTGATGTACTCACCTTTCTGCAGCATATTACCTAACAGCTTGGCAGAAAACATGATGACAATCAGCTTAGCCAGTTCTGACGGCTGAATGGAAATAGGACCCAGATAAAGCCAGCGCTGCGCACCTTTGTTGACTGCACCGATAGCATCTACCAACAGCAAGAGTCCTAACACACCCACATAAGCCAGCTGCAGTATATTACTCCGCAGAAAGAACCGGTAATCCTTCTTACTGATATAGTACATAACAGCAAAACCGATAATGCCATAGGCAAAATGCCTGATAAAATAAGCATAACCGCTTTCCAGATAACTGGCACTCAGTACGTTAATAGCACCAATACTTATCAGAATAATTACCAGAAAATATATTAACTTCTTAGGATTATTCAGTAATGCAAACATTTTCTTCCTTATTGCTTTACAATGGCTTTAGAATACTACCTCACAGAAATTGATAGGCATACCTAAAGCACTGAATTTCTGTTCATACTCCGTCTGTACAGGATTGTCATATTCAGAATGGTGTAAATCATAGCTCAACGCAATAATTTCCAGACCAAACTCTTTAAATTCTTCCACAGAAAAATCAAATAAGCCACGATTATCAGTTTTAAAACGCAGATGTCCACCCTTACCTAAAAGCTGACTGTACTTTGCCAAAAAGTTGCGATGAGTCAGTCTTCTCTTAGCATGACGAGCCTTTGGCCATGGATCGCTGAAATTAAGGTACAATTCCTTGATTTCACCGGGTTCGAACCAGTCGGTAATATTTTCCGCATTAGCACAGATGATTATGACATTATCCAGCTGCCTTTCTTTAGCCGCTTTAGCCGGATAATAGGCCACATCCTGCTGAGTTTCTACGCCGATAAAAGCTTTATCGGGATTAAGCTCGGCCATACCGATTGTAAAACGTCCTTTGCCGCAGCCTATTTCCAGACACAGCTTTTTGCCGGGAAACATCTCCTGCCATTTACCCTTAAATTTTTCCAAATCATGCATATAGACATACTCGTCCTGCAATTCCTTAATAGCTTCTTCAATCCAAGGTTTCTTTCTTAAACGCATAATAACCTCTCATTCTTTATATTACTTCGGAAGGATTAACCTGTTCGCCGTATTTAATAACCTCAAAATGCAGATGAGGACCGGTACTGTAACCGCTGCTGCCCACGCGACCGATAAGCTGACCTTTTTCCACATACTCACCGGCACTTACAGCAATACTGCTCAGATGACCATAAGCCGTTTTATAACCGTAATCATGCTCAACCTTGATATAGCGTCCATAGCCGCCATACCAGCCGGCTCTTTCTACTACGCCGGAAGCACTGGCATAAACAGGCGCGCCATAATAATTGGCTATATCAATACCGGGATGCCAGTCAGCACTGTAATTATCAAAAGGATTTACTCTGCCGCCAAAACTGGAAGTAATATCATAACTGTCCGTCGGCCATAAATTCGGAGTAAATTCTCTGCGGTAATTTTCGTCCTGAATTACACGCAACAGATTTTCCATATTTTTCTTTTGCGCCTGCATCTCAGCCTGCAGGTTTTTCTCCTGCTCCAGCATTACATTAAGCTGAGAAACTTCCTGTCCGTTCATCGGTCCGCCTTTGCCGCCGTAAGCAGCTTTGCTGTCTTTAGGAGGCAGCGGCGCACCGCTTTTTTCCATCTGCTGACGCAGCTGTTCTTCCAAACTCCCAAGATAAGCCAGCTCTTTCTGATTTTCCTCTGCCATAGCAGCCAGCTCCTGCAGCTTTTTCTCCTGCTGCTGCTTCGTCTGCTGGAACTCCTTCAGCTCCTGCTGCTGTACATAGCTCTGATAGGCAATATGCGCCATAACGCCAAAGCTGGCCAGAAAAAAAGCACCAAGAACAGCCACGCTGGAAAGTACATATTTCAGGCGTTTTTTCTCAATATTTTTTCTGGCAATATTCTGTCCGTTGCCAGGAATAAACCAGAAGGTAAAATAATGATTTTTACGCCAAAGCTCATTAATCTTCCTATAAAAATTCTTCACTTTTTCTGTCGTCATCCAATGCACTCCTACAATAAACTACACTACAAATTTTAATCAATCCTTTTTATTGTAAAACGGAACAGATTATTCGTCAAATTTTTCTAACGTTGGAAAATAATTTTAAAGATTATGCAACATCGTGCTGCAGCTGCTGCAGAAAAAAACTGCTGTAAACATAATGTTTACAGCAGTTTTAATTTTAGGCTTAATCTTCCTTATGCTTCGGTCCTAAGCCGTATTTTTTCAGATAACGATATAATGTTACACGGCTTACATCCAGCATATTAGCCAGCTTACTGATATTGCCGCCGGCAGATTTCCAGGCCGCAATAAAGGATTCTTTATCATATTTCCAGGATTTTTCCAAAGTACGGTCACCGGGCAGCTTAATATTTTCTGCTTCGATAATGCTGCCGGGAGTATGGAAGAATGCCTGCTCGATAACGCCCTGCAGCTGCTTGATATTACCGGGCCAGCTGCAGCTCAGGAGCATGCCCACAGCCTCCTGGGACAATTTCTTAGGCGGCAGATTGTGCTGCGCAGACATTTCTGCAAGAATATGAGTAGCGATAACCTCGATATCCTTCACACGTTCGCGCAGCGGCGGTACGCGCATAGTGGTATCCAGCACCAGCTCATACAGCTTACGGGAGAACAGTCCCTTATCTGCCAGTCGTTTCAAATTAGAATCGCAGGCAGCAATAACGCGTACGTTAAATTTCTTAGTAATACCTGTCTTTTTATTAACGATGCCGTGAGTAAGTGCATCAGCCAGCTTATCACCCATTTCTACCGGCAGCTTTTCAACCTCATCAAGGAATAAGGTACCTCCAAGGGAAAGCTCCAGCTTGCCTGCCAGCGGCTGATCTCCGTCCATACGTCCGAAAAATTCTTCTTCCAATTCTTCCAGCGGTGCATTGGAGCATTTTACCACGATAAGCGGGGCAGCAGCACGGGAGCTGGCCTGATGAATACCATGGGCAAGGCGCTGTTTACCAGTACCAGGTTCACCCTGCAGCAAAATATTGTGGTCAGTACGCGCCACACGTGTTGCCTTATGCTGCAGCGCTAAGAATTCGCTGGTTTCGCCAACCATGCTGTACAGACTATAGCGGGAGCTGTAGCCAGTAGCATGTGCAATAGTTGTTTTCAAGTCCTCAATAGACATGGAAAGTACCAAAGCGCTTTCTACCTCGCTGCCTACTTTAATAGGCATAACGGTAGTAATATCTTCATAGGTACGGTCCTGAGTTATCCAGGTAATTTCACGGCGATAGGTAGGAACACCCTGCAAAGCCTTCTTAATGGGAATATGTTCATAATTCAGGAAAACATCTTCCAATTCTTCCTTGCCGTCCAGACGTTTTCTGCCGTTTTCGTTGCAGTATTTAATCTTGGCATTTTTGCCAATCCAATATACAGAAATAGGCAGCTGCTCCATCATAATCTGGTTAATACTCCAGCTTTCCAGCATGGAAAGATGCTGCTCAATGGAATATTTCATCGTCATCAAAAGACTCAGCAACAAATCATAGGGCAAGTCATTCTGATCCAGGGAAAAGAAAGAAATAATGTATCTGATTTTACCGTTTACATAAATAGGCGCACTGCAGGCATCACCGGAATGACTGTCTTTAATCCACATTTCCGGGCCAAACATTAAGAACGGTACATTGTGCTCACGAGCAATGCTGATGCTGGAAGTTCCCACATCCTCTTCCAGAACGCGCATACCCTGAATATCTTCAATTACACGCTGAAAGAAAGGCAGGGCATAGTTTTTAATTACATAGCCGCCTTCATCAATCAGCAGCATACTCAGATTATGAATATTTAAATGCTGCTTGCTCTGTTCATACAGTCCATCAACATATTTAACAATAAATTCGTGAGTTTTCTGATGCTCAATAATTTCTTCCCTGCTGAGCTTGTTAATCTTCGGCATTGTTTCATGAGGCAGATTCATTGCCCGGCAGCGCTGCCAGGATTCAGCTACCCACGGATGTACGTTAGGGTCGATAATCCCCTCTTCCATAAATTTTTTGTAATAGGAAGCAAGCTTTTCCTTATTACGCCGTTCACGAATCATAAATAGAACCCTCCTCAAATACCATACTCTTCATCATCTTTATAATTTATACTTCGCCGTTTTCTATCAGCACACGACGAGCACCGTAATATCTTGACTTCCAATAGCTGTCCTGCAACGATGACAGTACTACGCCTTTGGATGTAGACGCACTCCAGAACTTACCGCTGCCGGCATAAATACCTACATGAGAAGCCCCCGGAGCATAGGTGGAAAAGAACACCAAATCTCCCGGCTTCAAATCCTTCTGCAGGACAAAGATACCTTCAAGTACCTGTACATCAGCACTGCGCGGCAATTCTGCATCCTGTTTTTTAAATACATACTGAACATAACCAGAGCAGTCAAAGCCTTTCGGTGTAGTTCCGCCAAATTTATAGGGAACACCCTTAAACTTGGCAGCTGTTTTAACAATGTCTTTCCCCTTTACCTTTTGAATCCCCTCTCTGGTAAAGGCTGCCCAGTTCAGCTTCTGATAGGTTTTGTCATCCAGCTTGCCATTAGCTTTTAATTTATTGTTTTTTTGAAACTTCTTTAAACCATCTTCGGTAGCAGCAGTCAGATTACCGCTGGGCTTTTCTTTTAAATAGCCCAATGTCTGCAACTTCTGCTGTGCCACCTTGATTTTCCAATCATGATCTCCTTTGGTATAGGTTTTGGCATCCGCAGACAGAGGCAGGGCAAATATACTTGCTACAGATATGAAAGCCAGCCACTTTTTCAGCAAAATACTCACCTTCCGTCAGAGATTAATATTCAGTATTATTATAAACGTCCCAGCTTTTCAGTTTGCCTAACTGCTGTGCGCTATAAGCAATCTCTCTCAGCAGTCTGTCTTTATCCTTAGGCAATGTTCCCGCCAGCTGCACATAATTGGAAACATGATTGCTGCGGAACAAGCAATGCTTATCCTGCGGCAAATAAATATTCTGCATCATTAAATGCAGTTCTTCCATAAGTCCCTGGGGAGACAGAGGATTAAACTCGCCATTTTCAAACTGGTCCAACAGCTCGCTGCCGCGATACAGCATCAGGCATAAAGCACTTAACATAGTAGGCTGAATAATATTGATAGCCTTGGCTGTTTCCAAAGCATGACGCTGAGAACCTTCTTTACCGGCCAAACCGAGAATAACCATCAGAGAAAGTTTCATACCGCTAGCAGTTACACGTCTGCCGGCTTCGATGGCTTCAGCAGCATTAACGCCTTTATTGACAGCTTTCAGCGTAATATCATCGCCGGTTTCCATGCCATAATACAGCAACTGCAGTCCTGCTTCTTTCAGCTGACGCAGCTCTTCTTCGCTTTTTCGCAAAATATCTTTAGGCGCAGCATAGGAAGCAACACGCTGCAGTTTAGGGAAGTTCTCCCGCAAAGCCTGCAATATTTTTAACAGCTTAGCTGTCGGCAGTACTAACGCATCACCGTCAGCTAAGAAAACACGACGCACAGACTCCTTGCCATAATGTACGGCAAGAGCAATCTGTCTAGAAATTTCTTCATCAGATAAAATCTGAAAGGGGACGCCCCTGTACATGTTACAATACGTACATTTATTATGAGCACAGCCTCTGGTAACTCTTAAAATAAAGCTGCGCGCTTCACTTGGTGGTCTGAAAACCGGTGTATCATAGGTATCAAAAAACATATCTAAACTCCTATAAAAAATCATTAAAAAACAAAATACTGTATATTTTATTAACAGTAAATAAATCAGCGCCGATTTACAGAAAAGTAAATTTATTTTTCTACAATCTATTATACTAAAATTTTATTTTTTTGTAACTCCCCTTGAGTGAACTTTTTGTTACTTTTGATACAGTGATTTTTACTTTTTCTTCTATATTGTAAAATATTCTTGTATTTTTCAAACGCCAGCAGGAATTTCTGTATAAAACATTTGTCCCATAGTTCATTTTTCTTTGCAGCTGTGCTATATTTAATGCAAGGAGAATGAATAATATGCAAAAAGTAATTTTAACTCTGCTGCTTATTTCCGTCTTGGCTATCTGCGGCTGCAGCAGCAATAATATTCCTGCCGGACAAAAACTCGGCAGCGGTAAGATAGACATTCCTACATATACTATTGAATCACCAGCCTCAGGCACCATCCTTGGTCTGATTAGTGAGCAAGGTGAGCGCATCAGCAAAGGACAGCCGTTATTTGCCATTAACGATGAAGTTACTGACAAACAGGAAGAAGCGGTTACCACCAAGCTGGTCAAAGCTAAAGCTGATTTAAAAAGTATGGAAGAACCTGCTGCAGCAGGAGCATCACCCGGAGATTTATCTACAGCACAGGCTAATTACGAAGCAGCACGACAAAAAGCAGATAAAATGAATAAACTGCTGGCGCAAGGCGCTATTCCACGCCGCCAGGCACAGGCAGCTCAGGCAGAATTAGCCGCAGCTCAGGCGGCTTTGCAGTCCGCCAGTCAGCATAATATACTGCTCAGACCTTTCTCCCCGGAAGCAATAAACTCACAGAAGCAATTAGTAGCACAGCTACAGTCTGAGCAAAAAGAATTGCGTGAAAAACAGCTGCAAAATGAAGCTGCAAGTCCATGTACTGGTATCATCACAGAAAAATTAGCTGAGAACAATTCTAATGCACAAGCCGGTCAAAAAATACTGTCCATAACAGCAACTGACACCTGCACTATAACACTTAATGCCGATGCAGCTTTAGCAGCAAAGCTGCAGCCTCAGCAGCCTGTTACTATCCATGTTAATGATTACCCGGCCTTTCCCGGTTATATTCAGTCAGTTGATAAAACAACTGTAACTATTTTTTCCGAAGCAAAACCAGAAGATATTCCTGCCGGCAGCACTGCAGAAGTCTTATTACAGCAATAAAAAACGTCCTCCGAAAATCGGAGGACGTAATTTTTTTCTGGAGCGGGTAGCGAGATTCGAACTCGTGACACGAGGCTTGGGAAGCCACTGCTCTACCACTGAGCTATACCCGCAGTTTAAGCCTTTATTTTCCCGTATTATAACACACCCGCCAGAACCTTGCAACTAAGCGTCTCTGGGCCGATTAGCTCTGCGGGAAAAACGGCCAGACTACAGGAATGACGATAATAGATACTATCAGGCAAACAAATACCAATCCGGAACCGGCTTTTACATAATCAAGAAATTTGTAGTTACCAGGCCCTAAAACAAGAGTATTAGGCGGCGTACCTACAGGAGAAGCAAAAGCACAGCTGGAAGCAATCAAAATTGCCATCAAGACAGCTTTAGGTGAAGCTCCCATCTGAGCAGACAGTGCGATACCTACTGGACACAAAAGTGCTTTAGACGCGGTATTAGACATAAACTGAGTCAGTAAAACAGCTAAACAAAAAAGTACAGCAGTTACCAGATAAGGTGAAGGATTACCTCCCAGCATCTTTACAGTCGCTTCAGCAATCAGCTTGCCTGCTCCCGTAGTATTCATTGCCGAAGCCACAGGAATCATTCCGACAAACAGAAAAATAGTTATCCAGTCAATAGAATTATAGGCCTGTTTCTCTGTCAGACAGCCAGTCAGCACGCATAACAGCGCACCGGTTACAGCAGCAACTTCCAGCGGTACAATATCAACTGCCATGGTTAAAATAACTCCGGCCATAATCAGACCGCAAATAATCTGCTTGCTTATGCTAGCTGTTTCAGCCGTTATTTCCTGTTCAATTTCCAATGATTCCAACTCCTGCATTTCTTTAGGCAATAAATATTTGCCTATAAACATCATGTAAAAAATGCCTGCTACGGTAATTGGAATCCCTATATAGGCATATTCAAAAAAACCAAACTGCAATTCAGCCATACCCGCCGCCTTCAGCGCTACATTGGCCAAGATATTCGGCGGTGTTCCAATTAAAGTAATAGTTCCTCCCAGCCCAGCAGCAAAAGCCAGCGGCATCAATTCTCTGGAAGCAGAAATCCTCGCATTGGCACAAATAGCCAAAACTACCGGAATCAGACAGGCTGTTGTCCCTGTATTAGACAAAAATGCGGACATTAAAGCTGCCACAGCCATAATCCCAAACATCAGCCGGTTTTCTCCCGTACCGCACATTTTTACTACCGTACTGCCGATTTGCTGTGCCAGACCAGTATAAAACATTGCTGCCCCTACAACAAACATTCCACCAAACAATACCACAGTAGGATCAGCTAAACCAACAAAGATTTGTTCTACAGGTATAAGACCTAATAACCAGCAGCTTACTGCCGCTCCCACTGCAGTCACTGCCAGCGGGATGAGTTCAGTTACAAACAGCAGTGCTACTACTCCCAATAAAAATAAACATTTAATAGCAGGTGTCATCTGTTTATTACCCTCTTTTCTTATTAGATAAGTTCAAATATTGCAATGAATGAAGAAAAAAATATTTTTGTTCCAAAGGATGCGTAAGTATGTTGCCTTTTAATCTGCGGTACTGAATCATCTTATGATAAAAAGAACTATCAGCTTTTCTCAGCCATCTTTTTATCTTCAGCAATTCCCTCTGCTCATCCATATATTCCGCAGCGGTAATAGTTTTATCCATATCACGCTCCTCCTTTAAAATAAACAGCAGCTGCATGCTTTTTATACAAAAAAATCATACAGATACTAAACACAAAAAAACAACTAATACAATTTTTTATACTAAGCTTAGTGTCAAAAGATCCATTTCTATCTAAATAAGACTTTTAAATGATTTTATAAAATAATCCAGCTGGCCATTATCTGATTAAAATCTTTTCAATGCTTTCAGAGCAGACAGGCTAAGTCGCTGACCCTGCACAAATCTGCTGAAGCTGTAGCCACGTTCACCACAATGAGGAAATACTTTAGCAGCAAGTTTCCTCTTTCTGCACAGATAAGCTAAAATACCAATCTGTTTATCAGGTGATAAATTCTTACCGTTTGTTGTTCCTCCAGCCATAAAATCCGCTCCTTTTCAATTGATAATAATTTCTTTTAGGCACTTCGAATTATATATAAGACTCGCTTAAAATAAAAATATCCTTTTGGCATAAAAGCTATAATTATTAGTATTTGCTTCTATTTAATAAGATTATTTACATTCGATAAAAGCAATGTTAAAATAAAAGAAATTTTTAAACATTTACCAATATGCAAGGAGAAAAAAATGGAATTAGAAAATTATAGAAATTTCCTTGCTATCATAGAGGCCGGCAGCTTTACCGGAGCGGCAGAATGTGTGCATCTGGCACAACCAGCCCTCAGCAAACAGCTTAAAGCACTGGAAAACTATTTTGGCACGAAGCTTATCATCACCCAGCGCGGCAGCCGCCAGCTTATTCTTACGGAAGCAGGACATATACTATATCAAAAGGCAAAATATATCTGTGCTCTGGAAGACCTGGCAAAAATGGAAATAGATAATATTACAGGCGGTTATACGGGCACACTTCGCATCAGCGCTACTAATTCTCGCTCTGCCTTATTTATCAGCAATGTCCTTAAAGATTTTCACCTTCGCTATCCCCAGATAACATACGAAATTTATGAAGGCGGTATCACCGAACAGGTACAGCAGCTTTTAAACGGTATTACCGAACTGGGAATTTTCAGCGTTCCCATCACCCATGAAGATAACTTTGAAGTCTTATTTCGCCGTCAGGAAGAGCTTTCTGCCGTTTTTCACCAGGATTGCATCTGGGCAAAAGATTCCCGCAAGGAAATTTCTTTAAACGAACTGGCTGATGTTCCAGTCAGTATTTCGGCCGGCTGTTGGGAAGCACTGCAAAAACAACGTTCTCAGCTCCCCTTACTCAAAAATATCGTCTGCATCAGCACTACACGCAGTACTGCCCTGCAATGGGCCATAGATAACACTGCAGCAGCTATTATACCTGCAGAGCCTGATGAAAAATTTGGCTCACAGCTGCTGAAAAAGAAAATTACCGGCACCGACATACAGCTTTTCAAAACTGTAGTAAAAGTCAAGGACAGACCACTGTCTGTTATCGCGCAAAAATTTTTAAAATTCTACGCCCAAAAGCGTAATTCTCAGCAGGTATGCAATCTTGACGAATTACTGCGGCGTGAACGCATATAAAAAACGGAAGCATAAGGTTTAAACCTTATGCTTCCGTTTTACTTTTCGTTCAGATATTTATTTATAATAAAATGTAAATCCAGCACTTTACTTTCTGAAATACGCACCTTGTCAGTTTTACCGATAAAATACTGATAAAAGGGCAGCTGCATAATAAACTCCATCGCAACAACGCTCATCATGAGCATCAGACAAAAAAGTAGCGGATAAAAAATCAGTGTGTCCGGCGTAATACCGGCCAACGTCAATAAAGCATCTCCGCAGTACATAAAAATAATATGCAGCAAAAAAATACCAAAAGAATAGTTACCAAGATAGACAATCAAGTACCGTCGAAAATTATTCTGCTTACTCCAGCTGCTGGCCGAATAAAAAATCATGGCAATAAGTATCGTATATAAAAATAAATTGAACGGAAAGCAGATAAATTCCAGTATCTGATAATCATGCAGGTAATATCTGGCGAACCAGCAGCCGGCAACAGCCGGTATAAAAATAAGCAGCAGCAAATTAAGCAGTCCGTAATGCCTTCCCGTCCAGCTTAAAAGACGGCGACGATATAGACAAGCCGCCATGCCAAAAGAAAAATATGCTATATAACGTAAAAACGAAAGCGCCATTACCAAATAAGCTTCTTCCTGACCAGGTACAACTAAATTGTTCCAGCATTTCCACAGCAGCTGCAAAATTATTACTGCAGCAAAATACAAAGGCAGCACTTTCTGCTTCTGACAATATCTAAAACACCTGATTATCAGAGGATAAAAAATATAAAAGCCGAATAATGCTCTAAAGAAGCCTAAATGCACGGCAGCACTGCCAGTAATAATCATGGTAATAATCTTATCAAGACTATATTTATCATTGTTAACCCAGCAGGCACCAATAATATACATCAGCGAAAATAAAAGATATGGCGACAGGACGGACAAAAACATCTTTCTGCAGAAACCTATACCATATTTATCGGCATGACTGTGCCTGCTGATAAATAAATATCCGGAAATAAACATAAAAAGCGGCACAGCAAAAAGAGAGATTATATCCAGCAGCATCACGGAAAGCGTTTCCCAAGACCCGCCCGGTGCCTGCTTAAAAAACCATGCTGTATGCATAAGCATAACTCCAAGAACTACAAATCCACGTAACAATAATATCATCTGCACAACTATCACTCTTTATATAAAAATTTTCCGTATTAGCGGCAGTACTTATTATATGAAGCAGCCTGTAAGATAGCAAATTACTTTTCAGCATATCTTTTATTCCACAAAAGTATTACTTTATTTAGAGCACAGGCACAATTTAAAAAAGTAAATTTTTCACAATTTTCTTGAGCAAAAAAAAAGTTTGTGATAGGATAAATATGTTCAGATAAACTTGTTACTAACGAAAGGGTGCTATTATGGAAAAAATTTACGAAGGTAAAACCAAAACCGTTTATCAACTGGAAAACGGTAATGTACTGTTAAAATTTAAAGATGACTGCACCGGCAAAGACGGCGTTTTCGATCCGGGTGAAAACAGCATCGGCCTGACCATTGAAGGTATCGGCAAAGCAAACCTGGAAACCTCTATCCACTTCTTTGAAATTCTGAAAGAAGCAGGCATCAAAACCCATTATGTATCCGCTAACGTTGACGAAGCAACCATGGAAGTACTTCCTGCTAAAGTATTCGGCAAAGGCCTCGAAGTTATCTGCCGCCTGAAAGCAACCGGCAGCTTCATTCGTCGTTATGGCGACTACATTGCTGACGGCACCGAACTGCCCGGCGGCTATGTTGAAACCACTTTCAAAGACGATGCTAAAGGCGATCCGCTGGTTACCTGCGAAGGCTTGGAAGCATTGCATATCATGACTCGCGAAATGTTCGAAAGCATGAAAGCACAAACTTTGAAAATCACCCATATTGTTGCAGCTGACCTGGCTAAAAAAGGTCTGGATCTGTATGATATCAAATTTGAATTTGGCTACAATAACGATGAAGTAATCCTCATCGACGAAATTGCCAGCGGCAACATGCGCGTTTACAAAGACGGCAAAATTGTTGACCCGATGGATCTGACCAAAATCATCCTTGGCAAATAATTTTTCGTAAAAGTAAAAGCAGTTATATCCAAAAGGATATAACTGCTTTTTTATTTATTCTCTGCTTTTCAGCATATAATAAGGGTCTACAGCCTGACCATCTACCAGCACCTCATAATGTATGTGCGGACCGGTACTGTAACCGCTGCTGCCCACGAAGCCGATAATCTCACCTTTAGCAACCTGCTGGCCTGCCTCTACAGCCAGACTGCTCATGTGACCGTAAGCGCTTTCATAGCCATTGCCATGATTTATTCTGACATAACGTCCATAGCCGCCGTTCCAGCCAGCCTGCTCTATCTTGCCTGCAGCACTGGCATATACAGGTGCACCAAAATCAACAGCAATATCTATGCCCTGATGCCATTCGTAGCCGCCTTCAATAGGGCCAACTCGGCTTCCGTACGGAGAGCTTATCTCGCCGCCCTGAACAGGCCATTTATCCGGAAAAGCTGCCATGGTACCGCTTTGTCCTCCAATTACCTGCAGCAGCTCTGAAACGGAGCTTTTTCTTTCTGCAATCATCTGGCTGATATTTTGATTCTGTACTTCAAGCAAGGCTTTAAGTTCATTGGTGCCAAGTTTTTCTTTAGGTCCGCCCTGACCAAGATAACGACCAGATTCTGTGGTTTCTGCTGCTTCATCAGTACTGCCAGCTAATTTACTGTTATCTACATTACGAATCAGCGTACGGCGCAGCTTCTTTTCCAAATTGGAAAGTTCTGCCATATCACGCAGCATCTTTTCATTGTCATTGAGCATTTTTTGCAGTGCTGCCTGCTCCTGCTCCTTATGCTGCTGATATTCGGCAAACGCACTTTGTTCACTGCGGAACTGATAAAGACGATAACCAAAATAACCTGCCGCTGATACAGAAGCCAGAATAATAACAGCACCCAGCACAACCAGCCATTTAAAACTTCCTGCACTGCAGGAAAACACCTTATTGCCGGGCAGAACTATCCTGCAGCTTTCACATTGTTCTTTTTTGATATCTTTCTTTTCTGTTTCCATTTTCTTATCCTTTAAAATACCCGAAGCGTTGTCCTAAACGCAGCATTCTTGCACCTACAAAAGGAATGTTCTCCATATCCTCCTGATGCAGGCCACCGCAGGCAATCAGCGCCAACGCATAAGACGGCACAGCCGCTATCATGGCAACTAAAATAGCCCAGGCACCCCAGCCGCCGCAGAAATACAGAACACCATAAATAACTGCCCCCATTACACCGGACGCAGCCAAAGGTTTTAATAAATTACCTGCTGACAGATGATAACCGGTAAATTTATAAATAAAACACATATTGATAATTGCAGCTACAGCAAAATCTGCCACCGTCGCCATAGAAGCACCCTTAACACCTAAAGACGGTACCGCAGTCAAAGTCCAGCTCAAAACTACCTTAACTACACCGGCTAAAATCATATTGATTACCGGTATGGAAGTTTTGCCAAGTCCCTGCAGAATACCTGTACTGATCTGATGCAGACCTAAAAACAAAATGCCTACACTCATTGTCTGAATAGCAGCTGCAGCACCCGGCGCATTATAAATAAGCGCTGCTACTTTTTCTGCCAGGAAATACAGGCCCATAAAACACGGACAGGTAATAATCATGGCAACCCTAAACGCAATTTTAATCTTTTCTCGAATAGCCTCCAAGTTACCGAGAGCTCTTGACTCAGAAATAGAAGGGACCAAGCTGATCGTCATTGCAGCGGTAAAGATTGCTGCAAGATTAACTAACGGCACTGCCATGCCGGTTAAATAGCCGAAAAGTTCCGTTGCCGTTCTGACGCTAAATCCGGCTGCCTCCAAACGCTGCGGCACAATTAAAAGGTCAAGATTAGCGCCAATAGGCAGCATTAAGCTTGAAAGCGATACCGGCAGTGCCAGACGCAGCATTCTTTTAATAATATGCCAGGCACCCTCAACCTCTGCAGTATCATCCTGCGCCGCAATTTCCGCATGCAGCTTGCGTTTAAGCCGTCTGTAAAACCACATCAGCACCAGCAGAGCACAAAAGGCACCTACGCCGGCACCCATACTTGCACCGCCTGCTGCATAAGCCAAACCGTAAGGCAGCAGCAAATCTGCAAAAATCAGCATGGTGAAAACGCGCATCAGCTGCTCTACTATTTCCGAAACGGCGGTCGGAGTCATTATCTGCCATCCCTGCAAATAACCACGGAAGCTAGCCAGGAAGGTTACGAAAAATACAGCCGGCGCCAGTGCAATAATAGAGTAATAAGCACGTCCGTCGCGAATAAAATTATTATCAATTAACCAGCCGGCACCAAAGAACAGGGCCGAAGAAAAAATCAGGCCGCTGACCAGCAATAGCCGCAAAGAAACACTGAATACCCTCTTGGCACCGCGATAATCCTTATTAGCCAGCTTTTCAGCCGTAATAATCGAAATCGCTACCGGTATGCCTGCAGAAGAAACAGTAATTGCCATCAGATAAATGGGAAAGCCCATCTGATACAGGCCAATGCCCTCACCGCCTAAAACACGTGATAAGATAATCCAGTTTAATGAACCGATTACTTTTACCACAATACTGGAAGCAGTAAGAATCAGTGTTCCCTTGAGAAATTTTTTATTATCATTATTAGCCGTAGTCTCGCTCATATAATCCGCCTTTAAAATTAGATATACATAGATATTATCCTATTTTTCACATCTTTTTACAAGTATTTTAAAGCTTTTGTAAAATAACTGACACTTATTATTCTTGCATAAAATTTTTAGTATGTTAAAATAAAAAACGAAATATTTAAAGTAAAGGAATGAAAACTATGAAGAAAATTTATGCAGCACTCCTTGCCAGCGCTGTTATTACAGCAGGTCTATCTACCGCGGCCTACGCTTCTCCGCTGAAAAGCTACGAGCCAGGCAAAGTAGCTATTGATGCTGGCATCACTCTTCCTTCCAGCATTGAAGGCGACAATTACAAGATGAGCAAATCTGACAGCACCTATCTGGGCGCCACCGTAGGTCTGGGCAGCAACACTGCTCTGAACTACAGATGGGATAATTTTAAAGCTGACGAAGGCAAAACCCGTACCCAGCAGCTGAATCTTATGTATAAACTGCTCCCCAATCTTTCTGCGTATGCAGGCTATCTGAATGCTGATACCAGCACTGACCATATGGGCGGACACAATAACAATTCCGGTCAGATTGGTTTACAGGCTCAGTTTGAATTGCCGCTGCTCTTCACAGTATGGGGCAATGTTGGTTACGGCGATAAAAACAAATCCTATGAAATCGGTGTAAGCAAACCCATCCTCAACAATGTAGAGTTAAATCTTTCCTACTATGACCACAAATTCCAGGAAGCTCTTGGTGATGACGGCGATATGAAAGCCAGAGGCGTCAACATGGGCGTAACCGTAAAATTCTAATAAAATTACAGCACGTGCCAAACGGCACGTGTTTTATTTTTATTTTTTGTAATAAATAATAATTATTGTTGACGAATCATTTGAAGTATGCTATTATATGACATGTCAAGGATACATCAACTAAGATGTGCAATTAAAATTCAAATATTAAGATAATAATATGGAGGGATACTCAATGAAAAAATTCGTTTGTCAAGTATGTGGTTATGTATATGAAGGCGAAGCAGCTCCGGAATACTGCCCGCAATGTAAAGCTCCTGCTTCCAAATTCACCGAAATGTCCGGCGAAATGAGCTGGGCTGCTGAACACGTAGTAGGTATTGCAGCTGACGTTCCTGAAGATATCAAAGCTGACCTGCGTGCTAACTTCAACGGCGAATGCAGCGAAGTTGGTATGTACCTGGCTATGAGCCGCGTTGCTTTCCGCGAAGGCTATCCTGAAATCGGCCTGTACTGGGAAAAAGCTGCATTTGAAGAAGCAGAACATGCAGCTAAATTCGCTGAACTGCTGGGTGAAGTTGTAACCCCGTCTACCAAAAAGAACCTGGAAATGCGTGTAGAAGCTGAAAACGGCGCAACCGCTGGTAAAGCTGATCTGGCAAAACGCGCTAAAGCTCTCAACCTGGATGCAATCCATGACACCGTTCATGAAATGGCTCGCGACGAAGCTCGTCACGGCAAAGCATTCGAAGGTCTGCTGAAACGCTATTTCGCATAATAAATCCTTAACTAAAAACTCCGTCATCTTCAAGATGACGGAGTTTTTGTTTTTCATTTATATTTATTTTTTCTTTTTAGCTTTGGCATTAGCATCGTTAGTATTAGCCACAGCTGCCCATTGTCTTAATAAATCTGTGCAAGCCGCCGCATAATTCCCGGCAGTACCAAAAGCTCCTGCTTCTTGACTGTATACCGTCAGCAGCTGAATATCGTCATAGTAGATATGAGCATAACTGCCGTTATCATACACTACAAAATAGTCGGGATTGACAACGCCGCGCTGCCGTACAGTCCATAAACTTCCGGCAAGTAAGTAAGCGCGGTATTTAGCTTTATTGCTGCCGATGCTGCGGCTGATATTAAAGCGCCAGTCCCCTTCACATACATAGGCATGGTCATCATCCTCAATAACCACATCAGGATGTACATCAAGCTTATCAATAAGCTTCATTACTCTTTTTACACGCTCTTCCGGCTCAGGATGGCTGGAAAAAAGGCCATAGCCGGGATTTCCCTGCTGAGCAGCCAAATCATCCAATTTATTTAAGGTAATAATCATGCTGTAGGGATTGTAACCTGCTTTAACAGTATTATAAAAACCTTCTTTATCTGCGCCGCGTTCATCTGTACGGCTGTAGCCCGCAAACAAAGCCTGCTGGGCCATCTGTACCAGACCAAGCGCCTCTCCGCGTGTTACTGCCAGCAGTACAAGCGTAGTCAGCATCTGTTTTTCTATCTGATGGACCGTATGCTTTTCTACTACGTGACCTATTTCATGGCCCAAAACACCTGCCAGTTCTGCATCAGTCGGCATGTAGTCAGTCAAACCTTTAAACACATAGATAAATCCGCCCGGGCAGGATAAAGCATTGACTTCGTTGCTGTTCAAAACTTTAAAGGAATACTCAATATCCTGCCGCCCGCAGACACTTACCAGCTTCTGCCCTATCCTGTTTACTCTTGCCTGCAGCTCTTCATCCTGTACTACACCATACTGAGCTTCCAGCTGCATAGCTGTTTCACGTCCCATTTCAATTTCCTGCTGCTGGCTGATGATGCCGGCTTCAATAGGCGGTGCAAAGCCTAAAATCAGGCAGCAGGCGAATAATACAGTTAAAAATATCTTTTTCATAATGCCTCCTGACTAGATAATCTTCTGCTCAAAAAATCCAACAATTTCTTTCTCATTATAACCAAGTTCAGTCAGTATTTCTTTGGTATGCTCACCTAATAAGGGAGCACGGCGGCGTACAGAAGCCTGCTGCTCAGAAAATTTAACCGGAGCCCCTACATATCTTATGCTGCCTAAATCACTGTCTTCCTCTATCAGCAGCTTCTGCTGCTCAGTTAATTCGCTTTGCAGTGCCTCCTGCAAGGAACATACCGGTGTTACGCAAAATTCTTCATCACCAATAAGCTGCAGCCATTCCTGCTGAGTATGCTCTACTATTTTAGCGGCAATAATTTGTTTCATTTCCTGCTCATGGGCAAAATCATACTGTCTTTCTGTAAGCTCCTCGCACCCAATCAAACTGCAGAAGCGATGCCAAAATTTAGGTTCAATAGTTCCAACTGTCAGGTAACGATTATCTTTCGTACGATAAATATTATAATAATGTGCGGTACGGCCAAATTCAGCTGCTCCAGTTTCTTCACTCCCCCAACGGCTGCTGATGCCTGTTACCTGCATACTGAGCGCCGTAGCAAAAAGGCTGACATCAAGATGCTGACCACTGCCTGTACGTTCACGGGCTAATAAAGCCATACATACAGCACTTAAAGCATTCAAGCCGCTGCCTATGGCAGAAACCTGCACCTCCGGCACACAGGCTCCGCCGGTATCATCCAAAGAGTTAAGCCCTGCCAGCCCTACTACATTAAGATCATGCGCAGGCTTATGACAATGCTGTCCAAAACCCGTGATAGAGCAATATACTAAGCGTGGATTAAGTGCATGCACTGTTTCATAATCAAGACCATAACGCGCCAGATAACCGGGTCTGAAACCCTCTAAAAATACATCCGCATCCTGCAAAAGCTTTAAGAGTATTTCCTGACCCTGTTTTTGACGGATATCTACAGCAAGCCCGCGTTTATTTCTGTTCAGCATCAGATGCCAATAGCTCATCCCAGGAGCTTTTTCCGGAAAGAAGTTTCTCGTACTGTCTCCCTTTACATCCTCCACCTTGATAACTTCCGCCCCATAATCACCCAGCAGCATCCCGCAATATTGTCCGGGCAGCCACTTGGAAAAATCTATAACCTTAATACCTTCTAAAGCCTGCATAATCTGTACCTCGCCAATTAAAAGTGTTTCTTTTTAAATTCTACAGAAAATCTTTTTCACCTGCAATTTTTTATTGCACCCCTGCCAGCTAATGCTTATAATAAAAGTTAAACTATCTTTTACTAATATGAAACGAGGTCTGTCCATGCAGGTACGCAAACTTACTACGGCGGCACTGCTGATTGCCATAGGCACTTTAAGCGCTCATCTGGTCTATATCCCCGCCGGAGTTTCCAAATGCTTTCCCGTGCAGCACGCTATAAATGTTTTGGCTGCAGTTATCCTTGGCCCTTTTTACAGTACTGCTATAGCTTTCATTATTTCCTGCCTGCGCAATATGCTGGGCACTGGTTCACTGTTAGCCTTTCCCGGCAGTATGATAGGCGCACTGCTTGCAGGACTGGCTTTTGCCCGTTACCGTAATATTGCGGCAGCAATGACAGGAGAAATAATCGGCACCGGCCTGCTGGGCGGATTTGTAGCCTGGATAATAGCTTCTGTCGTGCTTGGCAGCAATGCTGCAGCCTGGTTCTTTATTCCGCCCTTTCTTGTAAGCACTGTCGGCGGCAGTATTATTGCCGGTCTGCTTATTAAGAGCGGTATTCTTAAACAAAGCCGTCTGAGCGGCGGAACGGATAAATAATATGGATATCGGCACACTGATAAATTATATTCTTTACGCGCTGAGCGGCTTCTGCTTCGGCATCTTTGCTTCCCGCTACAGCGTACTTTCCTGTCTGAAAATCAAGGAACGCCTTACTGCCTCCGGTCTAAGCGGATTAATAACAACACTGCCCCAGCTCTTATTTTTACTGGTCAGCTTTTTTATTTTTCCTGCCTGGTTTATCACTCGCACTCCTATCGGCGGTTTTTTCTACTGCGCAATACTGATTTACTTTTTCTCGCAGGGCTACAGAACATATATTAAAAACAGGTGAAACCCATGACTACTTCTCATCAGCATAATACAACTCTTCCGCTGCCGGGACATGAAAATGAAAAATATATTCTTCCCATGGCAGCCATCTTTAAAGTGCTCAGCGACCCTACACGTATTCGCATCCTAGCGCTTTTGGCACACCAGGAACTCTGCGTCAGCTGTATCGCCGAAGCACTGAACATGACTCATTCTGCTATTTCTCATCAGCTGCGTCTGCTGCGCTCCGCCAATCTGGTAAAATATACCAAGGACGGCAAAGAAGTTATTTACTCGTTGGATGATGAGCATGTATTAACACTCTTCGATCAGGCACTTGACCACGTTAAGCATAAAGTCGACTAAATAAAAAGCTCTTCTGACATCTGTCAGAAGAGCTTTTCTTATTTATTCTCGTTTAACAAGGCAGCAAAATCTTTATTCAGTTTATTATCAGCCTCCTGCTGACGTTTAACAGCCGCATCTGTCCAGGCCTTATTACGCTGCAACTCTTTATCACACTGCTGCAGCATTTTAGCCATTTCTGCCGGCTGCGGGCCTCCCTTAACTGCTCTGGCAGCCACAATAGCCGCAGGATCAAGTGCTGCTTTAAATTCAGCTTCAGTCAGAGGCAGCATCGCCGGCAAGCTTTTATCCTTAGCCGCCAGCTGCAGATATATCTTCTGTGCCTCTTCGTAAGAAAAATCTGAAGGCGGAATATTATTCTTACGGGCATAGGTTACTATTTCAGAAGCAAAGTGATGTCCGGTTCGGAAAGGAATCTGATATTTCCGCATCATCACATCAGCAATTTCCTGTGAACAGGTCCAGTCCAGATTAAGTTCTGCCAGGCTGCGCTCAGGATCAATAACCAAAGCCTGTAAAATATGGTCAAAATTACGCACAAGCTTAGCTGCATCCTTCAATAATGTTTCCGCCCCGGTCCTGCCATCCGACATTCCTGCCGGAATATTATGAGCTCTGAACAATACCGTTGTTCCATCGCCCAACAACATGGAAGCATCTCTTCTGGTATTATTTAAAATACCCGGATTGCGCTTTTGCGGCATGGCACTGGAAACATAAGTATTGCCGCCGCCCTCACGCAAAATTATCCATGGACGCGGCTGCGCATATTGCTGCATAATTTCTTCAATAAAACTACCGATATGCAGTGCGATATTATTTGTTACCGCAGCTGCATCAGCAGCATTTTCAGAAGTATAAATCTGTCCAGCATCGTAAGTATTATAGGCAATACTGTCAAAACCCAGATAACCTGCCATTCTATCCCTGTCAAGCGGCCAGCCTGTTCCGTTCAGTACTGTAGCTCCCATCGGCGAACGATTAAGTCTGCCATAATATTGCTGTAATCTTTGCGCATCACGCCCAAAGGCATACGCATAGCCGAGCAGATAATGTCCCAGGCTGTTAGGCTGCGCTGCCACACCATTAGTATAGTTGGGTATAATAGTCGCTTGCTGCTGAGCAGCAAGTTTCAATAAAGTTGTCTGCATATCATCCAGCGCTGCCGCAAGCTCCAGTGCCTGCTCGCGGCTCATGGCAAAATTCACTGTGCTCAGCATATCCTGACTGGAACGCCCTGCATGCAGCATGGTAATTTCTTCACTGCCATATGCCTTAATCAGCAAGGGCTCAAAAGTAATTACCAAATTAGGACGTGTACCGCCATTATCTCCATCCTGCAAGACCTGTGCAATACTTTTGGCAAAGCCTTGCCCCTGTTCTTTAGTCAGCAGACCTTGCTGCGTATTTATAACTGCTGTGGCCTTATTAATCTGTCCCAGCCAGTAAAAGTTGTCTTTTTCTGCTGCTTCTGCAGTCACAGCATTCATTGCCAACATTGCCAGAAATGCCAATATTCCACACTTTTTCATTAGCCTGCCTCCTCTGCACCTGCACTAAGCCACTGCCTGATAATTTCATTTTTCTCTATTGCTGTCCAGCTTAAATCATCAACCGGTACCCGTACATTACCTAAAAGCTCTTTACGCAGATTGTTATGCGGATAATCCTTTACATGCCATAAATACTGGTAGCCGTTATTATTCAGCACCTGCAGGCTGTCATCACTCATTAAATAATCTATAAAACGGCAAGCCTCCTGCTGCTGTTTGCTGCCGTTAATAACTGCAGCACCGGTGAGCAGATTTCTGTTAGCATCTTCTACTACAGTAGCAAACAGGTGATTATAACGTTCTTCCAATTTCAATGCATAGCGCAGCGGCAAAACCGCTACAGTCTTGCGGCCCGTATAAACCATATCCACCGCATCACTGATATGGTCGGTATAGGTAATCTGCTGCTTGTTAAGCTCAGCAGCATATTGCAGTGCCTGCTGACGCCCGCGCAGCTGCCAGATAGAAGTTAACAGTCCATAGCTTGCACCGCCATAGATATAATCAGGAATAACTATTTCACCGCGCAGCTGCGGCTTCAAAAGCTCCGTGCAGGTATCAGGTGCATACAGTCCCAGCTCATGCAGTCTATCCTTATTGCTGATAAAAGCAACGTATTCAAGATATAAACTGGTCCAGTATCCCTCTTTACTGCGCATAGCTGCCGGCACTTTATAAGCTTCCTTAGTAAGATACGGCTGCAGTAAATTTTGCTGACTGGCAAGATAATATTCTTCCACAGTACCGCCAAGCCAGCAGTCCACATTATTCTTTCTTATAAACTCTATGCGTTCATTAAAGGAACCTGCAGGCAAACGTATTATCTTAACCTTAATACCCGTCTTATTTGTAAAATCATCTGCTAAAACAGCAGTAGCCTTACTTTCCATACTGCTGCAGACAATTATCTCTGTCTCCTGCTTCTGCTGCTGTTGGCAGCCGGAAAGCAATACGCTCATAAGCAGGATTACTGCTATAAAAACTCTGTGCATCTTCTTCCACCTTTCTGCTTTCATTATAGCATATTAAGATGCAACTGCTTGTGCAACATTATTCACATAAAGGATTAGTCAGTTCAAATCTGTCATCCATATACTCACTGCCCCAGCTGCACATCATTTCCAATAACGGCTCCAAGCTTTTACCCTTTTCCGTTAAGTAATATTCTACCTTAGGCGGTACCTGAGCATATACTTTACGTTCAATAAGTCCATCTGCTTCCAGCTCGCGCAGCTGATTAGTCAAGGTCCGCTGTGAAACTGTCCCTATTTCACGCTGCAGCTCATTAAATCTTTTTCCCGGTGCAGCTAAAAGAGAGGCAAGCAGCAAAGGCTTATACTTTCCGCCAATAAGCTTAATGGTTACTTCCATTTCGCAAATTACCTTAATTTTCTCCATTTTATCCTCCTAAGTGCACTTTTTTTCACTTACAGCCAAAAAACTGCGTTCTTGTACAGCCTTCTGTAATAATTATAATTATATAGAGATTATAAATCCTGTACTAATTTTTGTAAAATAAGAAAGAAGGTTATAAGATGCTTAAAGAATTAGTAGTTATTACCGGTGCCAGCTCCGGTATCGGCAGTCAATTAGCCCGTCGTTTTTCCGCAGCCGGACATCCTTTGCTTTTGCTGGCAAGAAGACTGAAGCCTATGCAGGAACTCAATTTGCCTAACAGTATCTGCATTTCTGCAGATGTTACTAATCCTGAAGCTGTAACGAATGCTATCCGCCAGGCAGAAGCAGTATATGGCAAAACAGACTTGCTCATCAACTGTGCCGGAGTTATGCTTTTAGGACATCCTGACCGCCAGCTGTATACTGAATGGGAGCAGATGATTGACGTCAATATCAAAGGCATCCTCACTGGCACACAAGCCGTGCTTCCGGACATGCTGGAACGCAATCATGGCACGATTATCAATATCAGCTCCATAGCAGGACGTAAAACCTTTGATAATCATTCTGTTTATTGTGGCACTAAATTTGCTGTGCATGCTATTACAGAAAATATGCGCAAAGAAATTGCCGATAAAAACGTACGTCTTATTGTACTGGCTCCCGGCGTAGTTGAAACACCGCTTTTAAGCCATACCAGCGATGAAGGTATCAAAAGCGATTACAATCAGTGGAAAGAAACCATTAACGGCGGACTTGATGCTGATAAGATTGCCGATTGTGCTCTTTTTGCTTACCAAATGCCGCAGGCAGTCTGCGTACGTGAAATCGTCATTGCCAAAACTAAACAGGCAGATTAAAAAAATCCGTCAAGATATTAAAATATCTTGACGGATTTTTTATTAACTATTAATCACGGTCAAAAACCATAACCTGTTCAAAGTCCAGATATACGGTATCTCCATCTTTGAATTTATGCAGATCAGCGCCTTTTTCAATAACGCGTACGTTATGGTCTCCCACCTGGATACGATAATCAACAGCGTCACCCAGATAGAAACGATGGGTAAGTACACCTTTAATCAGACCGCCGCTCAGAGACATAGTGATATTTTCCGGACGAACGGCAATAATTGCATCGCCGCTGACATTAGCAGAGTTAGCAAAGGAAATGTCCGTGCCTTTAATAAATACACGATCACCTTTAGCTTCACCGTCCATGAAATTAACCAGACCGATAAAGTCTGCTACCATCTTATTAGCCGGAGTGGTATAAATTTCATGGGGAGCACCAATCTGCTGTACAACGCCTTTGCTCATAACTACGACACGGTCGCTCATTGCCATGGCTTCGCTCTGGTCGTGAGTTACATAGACAACGGTAATACCAAGCTTTTTCTGAATGGACAGAATTTCAAAACGCATGCTTTCACGCAGTTTAGCATCCAGGTTAGACAAAGGTTCGTCAAGCAAGAGCAGTCCAGGCTGAGCTACCAGCGCACGTGCCAATGCAACACGCTGCTGCTGACCGCCGGAAAGCTGATGCGGATAACGTTTGCCATATTCACCCAAATGCACCAGTTCCAACATTTCCTGCACACGCTGCATTCTTTCTTCTTTGGGAACCTTCTGGATTTTCAGCGGATAAGCTACGTTTTCTTCTACTGTCATATGCGGCCATACTGCATAGGATTGGAATACCATGCCGATATCGCGTTTTTCCGGCGGAGTGAAGCTGCCTTTGATAGAAGAGCTTACACAGGCATCGCCAATATAGATTTCACCTTCCGTTGCACGTTCAAAGCCGGCAATCATACGCAGAGTAGTAGTCTTGCCGCAGCCGGAAGGACCAAGGATAGAAACAAATTCACCATCTTTTACAACCAGGTGAAAATCATTAACAGCAGTTACTTTGCCAAATCTTTTATAAACATGTTCAATACGTACTTCAGACATTGATTACACTCCTTCGTTAAATACCAACATTACCCTTACTCAGTTTATTAAGAATCAGGTTACCAATCAATACGATAGCCAAAATAATTACCGACAGTACGGAAGCATTCTGAGTATCAGCATAGGTCTGCAGTTCATACAGCAATACACCGATAGTCTTGGTATCACTGCCGTACAGAAGCAATGACATGGTCAGTTCGTAGAAAGACGGCATAAAAATCAGGAACCAGCCGGCAATAATTGACGGAGCAATAAGCGGCATAATAATGTCCTTGCAGCATCTCAGCCAGTTAGCACCGGAATTAAGCGCCGCTTCTTCCAGGGAAATATGAACCTGACTCAGAGAAGCAGCAATGGTACGTACGGACATAGTCATATATTTTACCAGATAGCTGACTACCAGTATCCACATAGTTGAATACAAATTCAGTCCGAAATTGCCGGAGAAAGTAACAACCAACGCCAAGGCAATAACGATACTAGGAGTACTGCCGCCGATAACAGTCAGCAGGTCAGGAATGCTGCGTCCTTTAACATGAGTCTTAACCGCCAGATACGCAACGAACAGAGAAAGCAAAGTACCGATAGTAGCAGCAATAACTGCATAAATAACGGAGTTCCAAATGCTTTCCATGTACTGAGAACTGCTGATAACAGGAATCCAAGCATCAAAACCCAAGTTGGAAAGAGTAATCGGTTTGGACATACTCTTAATCAGAGAGGTAATAACGATAGAGCCTAAAGGAATAATTACAGAAATCATGCTGTAAGCACCTACGGCGCAGAAAGCAGGCCATTTCCATTTTCCCAGTTCAACAATATTGGGACGAGTGCTCTTGCCGCTGATAGTAGTATAGTCCTTACGGCCTACAATCCAGGTCATGAAGAACAGCAGGAAGTTTGCTAAGAACATCAGAGATGCAGCCAAAGCAGTAGCATCGCGGACACCATCAACGTCACCCATGTAAATATAAGTTACGATACGGGTAGTCATAACTTCTATATTACCCGGCATACCAACGATAGCAGGAATACCGAAGCAACTGCCTGCTGCAATAAATACCAGGAGGCCGCCGGCAAAAATACTGGGAGCCATCAAAGGCAGAGTAACATCAAGCAGAGTGCGCAGCGGTGAAGCACCGGAAACTCTGGCAGCTTCCTCCAAAGTCGGGTCCATTTTCTCCATTGCACGGGAAATAGTGATAAACGCAAAGGGAGAATAAAATAATGTTAATACCCATGCTAAACCGCCAGTAGTATAAATATCAAAAGGAGCCTGCTGCAAGCCGAACATCCATTTGAAAATATTATTCATATAGCCAACGCTGGGATTAAGCAGCTGTACCCACGCAATAGCACCTACATAGGGCGGAATCATATAGCTGGAAACCAAAAGGGTACGATAAGCCTTCTTACCGGGCATATCAGTACGGCCAACCAGCCAGGCCAGCGGGAATGTAATTATAACGCTGGCAACCATAACTAACAAAGACAGATTGATAGTGTTGGTCAAAGCACGCCAGTTAACATCCTGACTGTATACGTTACGATAATTTTCAAAATTGATGCTGCCATTATAGATAATGCTGTCATAAAGCAGCACACCCATCGGGAATATTACAAAATATATCAGCATCAATACGGAAAACGCAATTACTAAGAATTTGCTGTTAATTCTTCCCATAAAGTAAAAAATACTCCTTTCTGCATATAAAAACCGGAGAAAACAGATACTTTTATAACGCAGGAAAAACAGGGAACGTATAAACGCCCCTGTTTTTCGCCATACTACCTAATTTTTATAATTTTCGGCAGCTTATTCCATAACTCTTTTACGGAATTCTTCCTTGATTTCAGCATTGTTGTCAGCAAGTTTCTTCCAGTCAACCTTGATTGCGCCTTCTACCAGTTTCTTGGTTTCAGGAGCACCTTTCGGAGCCGGTACATCTCCGCGAACAGAGTGCATCCAGCCTTTAACAACTGCTTCCTGACCTTCTTTGGACAGCCACCAGTCAACCAGTGCCTTAGCACCTTCCGGATTCTTAGTGGTGTTGAAAATAGCAATCGGAGACGGAACCATTACTACGCCATCTTCAGGATAGGATACTTTCAAAGGCTCGTTCTTGGTATTAGCAAGTTTCAGAATATTTTCTTCCAAAATCATAGCTGCAGCATATTCGCCGGTCAACAGTTTGTTTTGGATAGCAGAGTTACCTTCTTCAACACGGATACCGTTTGCTTTCAGTTTATCAAAGTATTCCCAGCCATATTTGTCAGCCAATGCACCTACTGCAACATAAGCAGTACCGGACAGCATCGGGTTAGGCATAGCAATTTTGCCTTTCCATTTCGGGTCGGTCAGATCTTCCCAGGTTTTCGGAGCATCTTCCGGTTTCATTTTATCGGAATTGTAGGCAATGATCATGTTGCTGATACGTACTGCAGTCCATGCGCCTTCTTTATCTTTTTCACTGATAACATTTTTAGCTTCCGGAGAAACATACGGAAGCAGTAATTTCTGTTCATCCAGTTTCAGATAATAGGAAGGATCTGCTACCATCAATGCATCAGCAGCAATTTTTTTAGCTTTAATTTCACCGGTAATCTTAGTAATAACTTTTTCAGTACCGCCCTGGAACCAGTTAACTTTCATATCGGGGAAAGCTTTGGCAACATTAGGTTTGCACATATTGTCGATAATATCCGGATAAATAGAGGTATAAACCATTACTTCACCGGACAAACCGCCTTTGCCGCTGTCAGCTTTTTTGTCGTCACCGCCGCAACCTGCAACTGCTATGGACAAAGCTAATAAAGCGGCAGCACCTAACATCCATTTAGATTTTTTCATTGTTAACACTCCTTCTTTTTAATAAATTTATCATCATAAACTCACACTACACGTACTTTCCTTTTTTAAATTCTCTTCAATTCTTGCGTTTTCCTGCTTACAGTTTACAAATTCTTTGCACTTTTTTAAAAATTTCTGTCACTTTTACGTTTCAAAAAAAGACATTCCACCACTATATTACATTTGACGTTTTTTGTCCTTCTTGGACTTTTTACGTCCCGCTAGATGGCGGCAAAAAAATTTAATTCCCATGCAGGTATATACGGATGCTTACGCAGATATACTTCATACTCAGGCACAAGCTGCCATAACAGCAGCGGCAACAAAAAGATATCTGCATCATAATGGTAAGCCGCTGCCAAAATCTTGGGATGATGCTTAGAAATAACTGCTCTGCCGCCATTCAGCGCTTCCTTTTCCGCACCTTCTACATCCATCTTAATATATGTCACCGGGTCATCGCCGCAGATATTATCAATAGTATCTACCGGTATAATATTTTTCTGTCCTGCCATTAGGGTTGACTGTCTGCCGCCGCTGTCAGAAAAGCCTTTTTCTTCACTCTGAGACCAGATTCCCTTCTGGCAGGTAACAAAATTGTCCCGCAAGGTTTCATGTAATTTTTCCAGCTTCTTAAAATTACGTCTGTCAGGCTCTACCGCAATAATTTTACGATAACTTCCGTCAGTGAGCTCCAAAAACTCCTGTACCGTATCGCCGTTATAAGCTCCCAAATCAAGATATATCTCCTGCTTGCCCCAGGTAAACAATTCCTTAAGGTCTGCTTTTCTGTCTGTTTCACAGGCCAGCAGATATCTTATATCGCCGCTCAATTTATAGTTTAAGGCAGCGTCGAATACTTCACGTGACTTTTCATCTGCTAATCTGTCGTACACATACTGCAGCTGCTGTTCATATTTTTCCAGCCACTGGAAGCTTACTGTTTCTTCCTCTGCAAAAAGAGCTAAATGCGGCGCCAGCACCTCGTGCTTCTCGGCAAGCTCTTTAAACTTTGCCAGTACCTCCGGAATCTCGCTGGCAAAGGCAATCACTATCAGAATATCTTCGCCAAATCGTTCTATAATATCCTGATAACTGCATACAGTAAAGCCTCTGAATTGCTGATAACGGACAAAACCATCACTGGCAAAAATTCCGCTTATTTTTACTCCGTTTTTTTCGCACCAGTCCAGTATTTTATCAGCACCGTTGCCCATACCGTACAAAATAATAGGCTTACGTGCTGCCAATAGTTTACTCCAGATATCGTTTTTTTCCTTAATAAAATTCAGCATAATAACCTCCGCTTCTTCCTTCTAATTATACACTATCACTGCCTATCGCTGATACTGCTTTATCAATCTCTTTTCTTATGCTAAAATATAATTACAACAATTTGTACGGAGGTCTTATCATGCCCTTGCTCGAATCCGGAGAAAACTATCTGGAAACAATCCTTATTCTTAAACAACGTAACGGCAATGTCTGTTCTATTGATATCGCTACAGAAATGAATTTTACCAAAGCCAGCGTCAGCCGTGCCATGAGTATTTTAAAACGTGATAACTATATCACTATGGAAGCTGACGGCAGAATTAACCTTACCGAAGCAGGTATGCAGAAAGCTTCCTCTGTGCTCGACAGACATGTTACATTAACCCGTTTTATCAATGAATACCTTAAAGTTCCTAAGAAAATTGCTGAAAAAGATGCCTGCCGCATTGAACATATTATCAGCCCTGAAACCTTTAACGGTATAAAAAATCTATTACATCAATAAATAATTAAAGAAAAGAGGTATCTAATGAAAAAATTAACCGTACTGACAATCTGTCTTCTAGCTTTCCTGTCATTTACTCTTACTGCAGCCGCATCTCCCAGTTATTGGACACATCCAGATTACGACCTTAGCAAGGTTAATGCCATCAATGTTACAGAATTTATCGAAAACAGTAAATCAGCCGGTAATTTTACTGCTGAAAAAAATGCTCAGCAAAATGTTATGTCTGCCCTTTATGCTGCAGCGTCTAAGCAAAACTTCCTGATTACGGAAAATCCTGCTGCTGAAGCAGAAAAAAAGACAACTACCCAAACTCCTTTATTAAAGAAAACCAAAAAAGCGCCTAAAGCAGTAGACCTGCAAGTTACCATAAATAAACTGGGTTATTCTTCCCATGTTGTTCCGGGACATTTTGAAAATAAGATTGAATATGTAAGCAGCACTGTTATTGACAGCAACGGTCATTACAAAGAAGTAAGTATCCCTATCCCGCAAAAAGTTTATGTTCAGGAAGTTACTTATTACACTGCTTATCTGGAAATAATCTACAATGTTTATGACCCTGAAACAGGAACAATGATTTTCACTAGCCGTGATTCTCGTGACCGTGGTGACACCTACAGCACTAACGGCATGCTGGAGCGCTCCACTAAAGACTTACTGAAAAACATCAAAAAAGGTAAATAAACTATTTTACAGCTCTGCTAAAGCAGAGCTGTTTTTATATACTCTTTTTTATTATTAAAATCTATTATCATCTTTATTGACTTATCAATAAAAAATGTTATAATTTTAATATCTAAAGCTGAATACGAAGCAGGTTCTTTTTAGAATATCAAGTCCTTTGCGACGCGGTCCCGCCGCCAACGGCTTACAGCCGACCTGCATAACCATATTTACCGTTGATCTACGAGCGATAGGGAGGAAAGTACAGAAATATTTTTCCCTTGCTGAATCAGCAAGGTTTTTTTATTCCTCTGATTTGTATTCAGCCAATAAAAAAGGAGTGTTTATATCATGAAATCCAGTATGAAGAAATTAGCCGTAATGACCTTTACCTGCGCAGCTTTGCTTGGTACTATCCCCGCAGCAGAAGCAGCTTACAGCCTCAGCGAAGAAGTCAAGGCTCCTACCCCTGCCTTACTGCAGGCCACTCAAATTGGCGTACGTACCCATGAAACTGCCGCTCTGCAGCAGCTCCCCAACAAAGATGCCATCCTGGTAATGAGCTTTGGTACTACCTTTAAAGACACCCGCGAAAAAACCATTGATGCTACGGTTAAAGCAATTCAGGCAAAGCATCCTGATACCAAGGTTATGGTTGCCTTCACCTCTCACATCATTATCGACCGCATTAAAGCTAATGAAGGCATTGAATATCCTACCCCTGAACAGGCTTTAGAACAGCTGAAAAAAGAAGGTTATACCCGTGTAGCTCTGACTTCTCTGGATATCATTCCCGGCATGGAATATGCCTATAAAGAAGCAGTATATAATCTGCACAAAAACGACTTTAAGAAAATGACCATCGGTACTCCGCTGATGTACTGGCAAGGCCAGGAAGGTCAGGATGATGATATTACCGCAACCATGCAGGCACTGTCCACTCAATTCCCGAAACTGGGCAAAAAAGACGGTGTACTGATTATGGCACACGGCACTCCGCATCCGGCAAATGCTTACTACGCAGTAATGCAGGACCGTCTGAATGAGCTCGGTTATGATAATGTCTTCATCTATTCTGTAGAAGGCTGGCCGCATCTGGAAACCGTTATTCCGCAGCTGAAAGCTAAGAAGATTAAAAATCTTACCATTATGCCGCTGATGATGGTTGCAGGTGACCACGCTAACAACGATATGGCAGGCAGTGAAGAAGATTCTCATAAATCCATTCTGGAAAAAGAAGGTTTTAAAGTAACTCCTTACATCCACGGTTTGGGTGAAAATCCTGCTATTCAGAAATTATTTGTTGATAAAGCAGAACAATCCTGGGAAGCTTTGCAAAATAGCAAATAAAAAATATGTCAAAATCCCTGCCATCAGGCAGGGATTTTTTAAACTGCAGTCATATATTACTTTTAAATCTTATAATTACGAGGTCTTAGTATGCAAAACACTTCTGCTTTCCTTACGCTCAGCTTCGGCTCTACATTTGCCGAATCACGTCAAAAAGATATCGGCGGCATTGAACAGGCCCTGCAGGAAGCTTTTCCCAACTACCATCATTGCCGCGCCTACACCTCTGCCATAGTGCGCCGTCATTTGGCGAAAGAAAACATCTTCGTTGATGATCCGGAAACAGCTTTGCAGAAACTTCTGGAAGCAGGCTTCCGCCATATTCTGCTGCAGCCTACACATTTACTGCACGGCGAAGAATTTGAACAAAAAATTCTGACATTAAAGGATAAATTCGCAGCCTCCTTTGATTCCTTTATTATCAGTACACCATTAATAACTGTAGATGAAGATTATCCTTTAGTTGCGGCTGCTATCGCTACTCAATTTCCGCAGCTTGCTCCCTCGGAAGGAATTATCCTCATGGGTCACGGTACTCCACGCCGCAACAATAAAGCTTTTGGTCAGACCTATGTACGTCTTCAGAAAAACTTTGACTCCATAAACCTGCCGGTCCTCGTAGGTACAGTTGAGGATGAAGACAGTCCTAATTTTGATGCTGTTCTTCAGCAGCTGCAGCAGCGTAAATATACAAAGGTTCACATGTATCCGCTGATGGTTGTTGCCGGTGACCATGCTGCCAATGATATGTACGGTAATGAGCAAGACAGCTGGAAAACACGTATTGAACAACTTGGCATAACAACCTACGGTCATCTGTATGGCCTTGGACGCAATAAAGCTATCCAGGCACTCTATGTTCAACATGCTTTAAAAGCATTACTTTTCAACAAAAACCAATAACCTTTACATTGTACAGCAACATTTTTTCTTTTAAAAATCAAAGCATTTACTTTATGTAAATATTTTTACGTTGCCAAAGTATTCTGAAAATGATATACTTTACCTACTTAAAATCTATTTTTATTTTGAAAGGGTGTTGCAAATGGGTGTTGTTATTTCGGCTCTTGTTACCTTCTGGGTTGGGTATCTGATCTATAAGAAATACAAGCCGCAGCCGGTGCTTTTCCTCGGCGGTATGATCCTGATGTATCTTGCTGTTATCTTAGGTTACGGCCAGATTTTGGGAGAAAAAGCCAGAACCGGTTCCGTATTCTTTGATGCTTTTGAATTTATGCGTTCTGCTATGAGCTCTAACGTAGGCAAATTAGGCCTGAACATTATGTCCGTAGGCGCATTTGCCCGTTATATGGATAAAATCGGCGCTTCCCGCGCTCTGGTACGTTTAACTATTAAACCGCTTTTAGCACTGAAATCTCCTTATCTGGTAATGTCCGGTACCTGGATTGTAGGTATGCTGATTGGTTTGTGCATTAACAGTGCTTCCGGTCTTGCAATGCTGCTCATGGTTACCATGTTTCCAATCCTGATTGGTCTTGGCGTAAGTCGTCTGTCCGCTACTGCTGCAGTTGCTACCACACTCTGCTTTGACTGGAGTCCCAGCGATACTGGCACCATCCTTTCTGCTGAAACTGCCGGCGTAAACCCGGTATTCTACTGGAGCCATTATCAGGTTCCTATCGTTGCTGTGGCCTTCGTAGTTGTAGGCGCACTCCACTATTTCACTCAGAAATATATGGATAAACGCGCTGGACACGTAGTTACTCCTATGGAAGTTGAAACCGTTAAGGACGAAGCAGATACCGCACCGATGATTTACGCTATTCTGCCGGTAATTCCGCTGGCTTTGATTCTTTCTTTCAGTTCTCTTTGGATTACTACCGTTAAAATGAACATTGTTATGGCTATGTTTATCGGTCTTTTCATCGGCATGTGCTGTGAATACATCAGATGGCGTGATGCAAAGAAAGTCTTCGGTGATATTCAAGCTTTCTTTGATGGTCTCGGTATGCAGATGGCTAACGTTATCACCCTGATTATCGCTGGTCAAACCTTCGCACAAGGCTTGATTGCTATGGGTACCATCAACACCCTTATTGAAGGCAGTAAAGACTTAGGCTTCGGTCCTATGGCTATGATGCTGGTTATGGTTGCTATCATTGCCGTATCTGCAGTAGTAATGGGCAGCGGCAACGCTCCGTTCTTTGCTTTCGCTGCACTTACCCCGGCTGTTGCAGCTCACACCGGTCTGCATCCTGTACTGATGCTGCTGCCAATGCACTTTGCAGCTTCCATCATGCGTAACTGCTCCCCGATTACAGCTGTTATCGTTGTTTCCTCCGGCATGGGCGGTGTATCCCCCTTTGACCTGGTAAAACGTACTGCTATCCCTATGGCAGGTGCTATGATCGTAACCATTGGCATGACCTTCTTCTACTACTATTCCGGTTATTGATTAACTTACTGACAGCTGGCTGCCAACGCAGTCAGCTGTTTTTATTTAGATTGGAAAGGATTGATTCTTATGTTCATTTGTGACTGCCACTGTGATACTCTCACAGAGCTGTATAAAAAACAAATTTCTTTATACAGCAATGACCAACATTTTGATATTAAACGACAGATTGAGCTGGGCGGTGGCCTGCAATTCTGCGCTATCTTTGTTCCGACCCATGAATTCCGTTACTACGGCGGTCTGCGTTATACCCTCTGCCTATTAGATAAATACAGACAGGAAATCAAAAAAATGCAGGCTGACGGCATTGATGTGCTGCCAGTTCTCACTAAGGCAGATGCTGCTGATGCTTTAAATCATAAAGCCGCTACTCTGCTTGCCATTGAAGAAGGCGGTGCTATCGACGGAAGTCTGGAAGCACTGCACTGCCTGTATGACCTTGGCGTACGCGCTATGACACTTACCTGGAGCAATCGCAACGATATTGCTGACGGTATCAATGAAGCAGCTTCCGGTGGCGGTCTTACTGTTTTCGGCCGTCAGGTCGTACAGGAGATGAACCGTTTAGGTATGCTGGTAGACGTTTCCCATATTGCTCCTGCAGGCTTCTGGGATGTTATCGAAACCAGCAGTAGGCCTATTATCGCCACCCATTCCAATGCTAAGAGCCTCTGCTCTCACCCCCGCAACCTGGATGATAAGCAAATTGCCGCTATCAACAAAAATGACGGCTTAATTGGTATCACCTTCGCCGGACAGTTCCTTGAAGAGGACTATAACGATGCCTGCATCGACAGTGTTTACCGCCATATCGATTATATGCTGAATCTTATGGGCAATGACGAACATATCGGCTTCGGCAGTGATTTTGACGGCATCAGCCATCCACCCTATAATATCAAAGGCGTACAGGATTATCGCCCACTGATAGAATATCTGCAAAGCAAAAATTACAGTGATGAAACAATCGCTAAGATTACTCATCGCAATGTGCTGAATCTGCTGCAGAAAATATTATAATAAAAAAGCCTGTCAGTTAAGCTGACAGGCTTTTCTGTTTTATTTTACAACATTTTGCGGGTTACCATCCATCCAGCATCTGATATTGGCAAATACTATTTCCGCACGCTTTTCCAGCGCTTCACGGCTGGCAAAAGCAATATGAGGCGTAAGTACAGCGTTTTTCGCACCACACAGCGGATGCTCGGCAGCAATAGGAGGTTCGTTTTCAAATACATCAATACCGGCACCTGCCAAACGACCTTCATTAAGAGCTGCAGCTACAGCTGCACTGTCCACAACAGGTCCGCGGGATGTATTGAGCAGCACTGCTCCTGGCTTCATCATCGCAACTGCTTTAGCATCAATCAAATTCTTGGTTGCTTCTGTAAGCGGCACATGCAAAGAAATAAAATCCGCTGTCTGCAGCAAGGTTGTCAGCGGTACATATTCTACACCGGCGTCCTTCAATTCCTGTTTTTCTGTACGGCTACTGGCAATAACACGGCAGCCAAAAGCTTTGGTCAGCATTGCTACGCGGCTGCCGATAGCGCCGGTGCCAACAACACCAAAGGTCTTGCCATACAGTTCAAAGCCAACCAAACCGTCTTTAGTACCGCAGCTGCGGCAGCGTGCATCACAGGGAACAATATTGCGGATAACACTGATAGCAAGGCCAAAAGTAAGCTCTGCTACAGCGTTGGTAGAATAGCCTGCAGCATTGCAGACAAGGATATCTTTAGCTTTGCAGGCAGCCAAATCTACGTGATCAACACCGGTAAAAGCTACAGAAAGCATTTTCAGCTTCTTGCAGGCAGCAACTGCTTCTCCCGGCAGCTGCTGATTAGCCATGATTACCACATCTGCATCTTCAATTCTTGCAGTAAGCTCCTGCACATCAGCAGCTCTGTCATTATATGCGACAAATTCATTACCAGCCTGGATAAACGGCTGTGCCAATAAAGCTAATTTTTCCTGACTGATTCCCAAAGGTTCCATAACAACGATTTTCATTATTTTATCTCCTCTGCAAAATATCTTTTCAGTTCATCATTATTGTGTACTTGCGTAAGTGCCAGCATTAGTTTCAGGCGTGCTTTCTGCCCCGTCAGCTCTCCTGCGTACAATAGTCCGAAATCCTTCATAGAACCGGCACTGCCCAAATAGCTGTAAATAGCCACTACTCTTCCTGCGTGCACCCTGCTGGCCAATACTACTGGAATCCCCTTACTGCGAACATAACGTATACCTTCCATAACAGCAGGCGGTACATTGCCGCAGCCAACTGCTTCTACGACTAAACCCTGCACCGGCTTATCGGCAGCGCAGCGGAAGAAGAAATCATCCATACCGGCATAGACTTTCAGCAGTTCAACTTCAGCTGTCAGCTTACCCTGAGCAGCAATTTTTTCCAGCTTTTCACTGCGGCGGCGGAATACCACTCCATCCTCATACACATATCCTACCGGACCCCAATGCGGTGATGCAAAGGTACTGCAGGACACAGTATGTGTCTTGGTAACCTCAGCCGCAGCATGTATTTCATCATTAAATACCAGCAAAGTACCTCTGCCGCCGGCATCACTGCAGGCAGCCACCTTTACCGCCGCCAGAATATTTGCAGGCCCGTCATATCCCATATCACTGGCCCCGCGCATAGCGCCAGTAATACATACAGGCTTTTCTGTCCTGCAGGCTAAGCTAAGTACATAAGCAGTTTCCTCCATGGTATCTGTACCATGGGTAACAACTATACCGCTTACATCTTCACGCTCGGCATATTCATCTGCCAAAGCAGCTACTTCCAGCATCATTTGCGGCGTCATATGCCCGCTGGGCACATTAGCGTATTCTTTGACTTCCAAATCAGCAATCTGCTGCAGCGCAGGAACAGCCTCCAGCAAATCAGCTCCGCTGACAGCAGGCACCAATCCGCCTGCAGCAGCATCATATTTCATGGCGATAGTACCGCCGGTAGTTATCACTACTACTTTCTTCATTTCCAGCCACGCCTTTCTTTTCCATGTATATCTATGATAACACAATATTTTCTTAAATAAAATTATGCACGTCTGAGAAAATTGTAGTGTATAATAAAACCACGGAGGATTAAGACTATGCAAATTACTGATACAGCCCTTGTTCTCGAAGGCGGCGGCATGCGCGGCATGTTCTCAGCAGGAGTTTTTGAAGCTTTTATGCTCAAAGGACTCGTTTTTCCCTATATCACAGCTGTTTCTGCCGGTGCCTGCAATATTTTATCCTACATGTCCAATCAGCCTTTGCGTACTCGCAGGATAATCGAAAATTATGTTACTGATAAACGCTACTTCAGTCTGAAAAACTGGATGGAAAAAGGCAGTATCTTCGGCTTTGACTTTATCTTTGAGGATTTGCCTAAAACTCTGCTGCCTTTTGATTTTGAAACCTATTACAATTATCCCGGTATTCTGCAGGTAGGCACTACAGATTGCCGCAGCGGCCAGTCCGTATGGTTTGGCAAAGAAGCCATCGGTCATTCTTTCCTGCCCGTACGTGCTTCTGCTTCCCTGCCCTTTCTTGCTCCTATCGTACATATAGGCAGCCGCGACCTGCTGGATGGCGCACTCGTAGCGCCTATTCCTTATGAAAAAGCACAGGAAGCAGGCTATAAAAAATTTATCATCGTCCTTACCCGCAACAGCGGTTATCGTAAAAAGAAATCTGTGCCCCAGATTTTATTGAAAACCTGGTATAAAGATTATCCTAAACTGTGGGAAATCATGCAGCAGCGCCCCGAGCTGTATAATAAGCAGCTAGAATATGTAGAGCAGCTGGAAAAAGATGGCAAAGCAGTAATCATCCGTCCGCAAATTCCACTGGAAATAGACCGTCTTGACATTAAGCCCGATAAGCTGCTAGGGCTTCATGACCATGGCATTGGCTGCGGTCTGGAAGCTTATGATAAAATTATCAATTTAATAAATAGCAAATAAAAAACGTCTGCAATAAATGCAGACGTTTTCTTTTTATTCAGCAATTATTTTTCGCTTTTCTTACCCCAGCAGAAAATACCTTTCTGATCAGGCATTACTGCAGGATCAAACTCCGGCTCTACGATACCGGAACGTTTTTGACGCAGATAATCTTCAAGCGCTACAAAAGCATATTTGCCAAGTAAAGCAATAGCTACCAGGTTCGTAATAGCCATCAAAGCCATAAACAAATCGGCAAGACTCCATACAAAGGGAACCTCAGCAACACTGCCAAACATAACCATAGCGACAACAGCCGCACGGTAGAACATAAGGAAGCTTTTATTTTTATTGATAAAGGGGATATTGATATCACCATAATAATAGTTGCCTACGATGGAGCTGAAAGCAAACAGAATAATCATCACAGCTAAGAAAGTAGGTGCCCAGCCGCCGATATGCTCAGCTAAAGCAAGCTGTGCCAGTTCGATACCGGTCTTGCCGCTGGCAGTATAATCATTGGTCAGCAGGATAATAAAAGCAGAAGCACTGCAAACAAACAGAGTATCTACAAAAACACCGAAGGCCTGAATCAAGCCCTGTTTTACAGGATGGCTGGTAGAAGCAGTTGCAGCCGCATTCGGCACTGCACCCATGCCTGCTTCATTAGAAAACAGACCGCGTTGAATACCAGTCATCAGCGCTGCGCCCATACCGCCGCCGGCAACAGCCTGCAGGCCAAAAGCAGAGCTGACAATATCACTCAGCATCTGCGGTACCAGAGAAATATTAACAACAGTAACGTACAATGCTACCAAAAGATAAATACCAGCCATTACCGGTACCATCATTTCAGCAACTTTTGCAATACGGGTAACACCTCCAAAAATAACTGCAGCAGTTAAAGCAGCAATGCAGATACCTACTGCTGTACGGCTGATACCGAAAGCCGCACTGAAAGAAACAGCAATGGTATTAGACTGTACAGAGTTAAAGATAAGACCATAAGTAACACTTATTAAAACAGCAAACAAAATTGCCATAGGCTTGTTGCCCAAAACGTTTCTGATATAATATGCCGGACCACCGCGGAACCCGCCGCCTTCACGAGGCACTTTATAAATCTGGCCCAGCGTACTTTCTACAAAACCTGTTGCACTGCCGATAAGAGCAATAACCCACATCCAGAAAATAGCACCAGGACCACCGGTAACAACTGCAATAGCAATACCGGCAATATTGCCTACGCCTACACGGGACGCCGTACTGATGCAGAAAGCCTGGAAAGAAGAAACACTGTTTTCTTCTACCTTACTGCCTGCAGTCTTAGTAATAAGACGCACCATTTCCTTAATGCAGCGCAGCTGTACAAAGCCGCTGCGCAGCGTGAACCAAAGTCCCAGTCCAATCAGCATAATAATCAGCACATAGGACCACAAAAATCCGTTAAGAGTACCAACAATACTTTCAATAAATTCCATGCTTCCGCCTCCTAAAATAAATTTTAATTCACAGGCACTTCTACAACTTCCCGCGCTTCCAGTTCAAGCTCCACAGTCTTATTAAGATTTTCAGTCAGCCATGCTTCTGCCTGCTGCTTATCGCTTTCCTTCATGCGCAGGATTACTTTGGCACGCAGTCCGTATTCAACTTCGGCAATTTCAAAAAGCTGCTGCTGGTACAGGATATTAAGTATCTTTCCCACATCGTTTAAATCATCGAGAAAGAAATATCTGCCCATCATTACCTTTTCGGCAATCCCGCTGCCTCGTACCGCACCGGCTACACTGTTGGTATAAGCCCGCACCAAACCGCCCGCCCCAAGCTTAATACCGCCGAAATACCTTGTTACGACTGCAGCAGTATTGGTCAGCTTATTCTTGCGCAGTACCTCCAGCATTGGCAGCCCTGCCGTACCGGACGGCTCCCCGTCATCACTGGAGCGCTGTGCCAAATCATCTATAATATAGGCAGAGCAGTTATGCGTTGCATCCCAGAATTCTTTCTTTATATTCTTAATGAATTCCTGAGCCTGCGCTTCATTCTCCACCTTTTTCAGCGTACAGATGAACCGGGATTTCTCAATAACCGTTTCCTGCCGAAAGTCTTTAACAATAGTAAACAAGACTGCTCCTCCTTATAAATATATTGTTATTATACCATAATCACTTATTATGAAAATGCATATAGCTAATTTTATTTAAAAATTTGCTGAAAATATTTACTAAATATCTTTTTCAATTACTATTTATCGTAAATATCGTTACATATTTTCCCTGTTACACAAGCCTTTTTCTGTATTTTTCATACATTTCTTAACTTTATGTTTATTTTGCATTTTATATTTGTTATAATACTGCACAAATATAAAGGAAAGGCTTTTTTAAGGCACTTTTCTAGGACATTAGTCCATAAATTATAAGGGAAAGAGGTTTTCAGTATGAAGAATTTTTGTAAGCTCATCGGAAAATATTTCGGTATGATTGCCGTACTTTTTCTGATTCT
>ENA-UONS01000056-UONS01000056.1-human-gut-metagenome-genome-assembly--contig:-CS19-NODE-56-length-143146-cov-11.272631_pt1 | contig 143146 bp, 132 predicted proteins | sample MGYA00242458_ERZ724005 | MGnify/ENA metagenome assembly ERZ724005
TCAGCTTTCGGACAGATTATAAATATGCGATATGGGAAGATTATGTGATTATCTACAAGGTCGGTAACGAATATGTAGAGATTTATCGTGTAGTTAACCGATATCAGGATATCACGAGAATCTTTGATTGATAACAGAGATGTGATAACAAATTGATAACACCGTTCAGTACAGTCTGGGAACTTTGGACAGTGGAACACATATAAAACCAGATAGAACCATAATTCCTATACAAAAGTGTATAGTGACAAGATTTTATTTGCGAGTTTGAATAAAAAAGTGAAATAAACAAAAAAGCGAAATTGGCTGTAGGATAGAATTCCTGCAGCCTCTTTTCGTGCAAAAAAATAGTAGCTTTTACAGATTAGGACTGGTCGACTGGACAACGTCTTGGTACAATGTAATCAGTGAAACAATCCGCAGGTATGGTAGTCTGGGACTTTTGCCCCCGACATTATATATAAGTAACCCCATGTATGAAAAGAAGGAGAGGCCTCATGCAGGTATCAGATAAATTAATCAAACCACTAACAGAAGCGAAATATTTAAATGCAGATAATGTAAGCAGATATCGCTGTATTATGCGTATTTTTTTTGAGCATTACGAGAAACTGAAATACTGGCTGTATCAGGAAGAGGTTTACGAAGAAATGATGAAGGATCCTTTTTTTGCAGATTACAGACCAGAGCAGTGTCAGCAGGATCTCACAATGTTGACAGAATGGAAGAATCTGAATACGATCCAGGATACGAAAAAGGTGGCATCCATTGAAGAATTTAAGAACAAAAAGTACCGCTATCAGATGACAGAATATAGTGTAGAGATAGAACGTCTGGTGCTTAGACTTGAGAACCTGTTCATTGAAGGTGCATCCTTAGAGCCTACATTATTGGAGCGGATACGAAGAGGGATAGAACGGTTTCCGGAGATGGTGGGAAGAGATAAAAATGAAGTATATACCTGGTGGACAGATCTGAATAATGATTTTGTACGTCTGAATCAGAATTATCAGGATTATATCAGAGATCTGAACAGTGTGCGGGCAGAAGAAATGATGCATACGAAGCAGTTTCTGGTGTTTAAAGACCGGTTGATCGAATATCTGCGCAGCTTTATTAAAGGATTACAGAGAAATGTGGGTGTGATAGAAGAAAGCTTATGCCAGCAGAAGGAAGAGATGAAAAATCAGGTATTTGAAAAAGTAGTTGATTATGAATTGTCGATACCGCGAATGGATGTGGAAGTGTCGAAGGAAATGATCTGGCAGAAAGTAAAGGGCCGTTATCAAAGTATCTATGACTGGTTCGTAGGAAAGGAAGGTCAGGAGAATGAAGCGGGAAAGCTTTTTGATGCAACAAATGATATTATTCGCAGGATTACAAGATATGCAGCGCAGTTAAGTGAAAAGAATGCATTGGGGGCTAACCGAAAAGAAGAATACCGCAAAGTAGCAGAATTATTTTTGCAATGCCAGGATATGGAAGAAGCCCACAAAATGTCTGCAATGGTATTTGGCATGGAGTGCCCGCAGCATATTGCCGGAGATCTGGTACGTGAAACCGATAGTATGAATATCGGAGTATATGAAGAACAACCCATGGAAATCAGTTTAAAGCCAAGGATACGTACATACAGGGAGAAATCCAGAAGAAGTGCGATCCGCGAATCAGCAGAGCAAAAGCAGGAAACAAGACGTAAAATGCTGGAAAAACAGAGAGAAGAAATGGAAAAATTGCAGGCGTTGGAAGTAAATGGAAGGATTCATTTTGGAGAATTACCGGTGCTGGAACCAAGAATCAGAGAGATCCTTTTGAAATGGCTGTCGGATGCCATGGAATCTGCGGATTTTTCTGCAAGAACGGATGATGGAAGAAGATACATATTAGACAGAAGCCGGGCAGATGAGACCTGTGTTGTGCATTGTCTGGATGGTAATTTTACTATGCCTGATTTGTCAATTGTATTTCAGGAGGAAACGTGATGAAGGAACTGGAGATCCTGTTAAATAAAAGATGGGTATTAAAATCCAGAGATAAGGAAACCTATTATAAATTAAGAGATGCCCTTGGAGAACTGCGTAAATTTACTACAGAGAAAATGGGCTGCCAGATCATTGACAATTCACTTCTGATAAAGATGGAGAAGATTCCGGTGATACCGGAAAGCTTTATGGGGATCCAGAAATTTTCCTCAAAAGAAGAATATGCATATCTCTGTATTCTGCTGATGTTTCTGGAAGACAGAGATGCACAGGAGCAGTTTATCATATCACAGCTGACGGAATATATTACAGCAAATCTGCCTGGGGAAATCTCTGACTGGACATTGTATACGAACAGAAGAAAGCTGATTCGTGTAATGAGATTTGCAGCAGATCAGGGGCTTATTGGAGTTACAGATGGAAAAGACGAGGCATTCATGGACGATGAAGGAGGAGAAGTGCTTTATGAAAATACAGGGGCATCCAGGTATTTTATGAAGAGCTTTTCAAAAGACATTATGGAATATACGAAACCGGAAGATTTTCAGGAAAGTGACTGGTTTGAAGTGGATGAAGACCGAGGCTTTGCAAGAAGACACAGGGTTTATAAAAGACTGATTTTTGCACCTGGTATGTACAAAGCGGATGGCTCATCGGAGGATTTTGAATATCTGAAATATTACGGACGCAGATTAAGCGAAGAACTGGAGCAGATATTTGACTGTCATGTGCACATTCATAAAGGAAGTGCATATCTGCTGTCGGGAGACGACTGCAGGATGGGAACGGTATTTCCCGGCAATAATTCCATATCCGATATTTTGCTTTTGTGTTTTCGTGAAATACGCAAGAAAATTGAGAAGGGTCAATGGAAGACCGGATTGGATGAAACCTGTCTTATAGATCAGATTGAATTTGAAAATATGATAAAAGAAATGAAACAGGAATATGGAAGTGGATTTTCGAAAAATTATCGCGAGATGCCGGAAGGGGAATTTGTAAAAAGTGTGTTGGATGAGATGAAGTTGTGGATGTTCATAAGAAAAGAAGAACTCGCTCATCAGATAAAAATATGTCCGCTCACCGGAAAAATACAGGGAAGCTATCCGGAGGATTATATGGGAGGAAGAAATGATGAATAGCAGATGGCAGGCAAATAAGATCGGACTGATTAATTTCTGGTATTATGACGAACAGGAATTCCCGTTTGTGAAGGGAAGAATGCTCCTTCGAGGTTCAAACGGATCGGGAAAATCAGTAACTATGCAGAGTGTGGTGCCTCTTCTTCTGGATGGAAATATGAGCCCGGAACGACTGGATCCCTTCGGTTCCAGGGACCGTAAGATGAGCAGCTATCTTCTGGAAGAAGATGACGGACGTGAAGAACGCACAGGCTATCTGTATCTGGAACTTAAAAGACAAAACAGTGATACATATTTGACCATCGGAATGGGTATCCGCGCAAGAAGAGGAAAGAATCTGGATAAATGGTATTTTAGCCTGACCGATGGAAGACGTATCGGTAAGGATTTCTTTTTATACAAGGATTCAGGAGAAAAGGTTACACTTTCCAAAAAAGAGCTGGAAAACAGGATTGGGGATGGCGGCCGCGTTATTGACAGACAGGTTGATTATATGGAATATGTGAACCGCCAGATTTTTGGATTTGAGACAACAGAAGAATATAAGGAAATGATAGATCTTTTGATTCAGCTGCGTACACCGAAGCTTTCCAAGGATTTTAAGCCATCTGTAATCAATGATATTTTAAGTGATTCCCTTCAGCCCCTGTCTGATGATGACCTGCGTCCTATGTCGGAAGCCATTGAAAATATGGATACCATGACCATGAATCTGAAAAACAGGAAAGAAGCCAGACAGGCAGCAGAAAAAATCCAGGCAGTATTTTCAAAATATAATCAGAAATTATTATATGAAAAAGCAGAACGCTGCGAACAGGCTGGACTAAATTTGGAAAATGCAAGGACGCGGCAAAATGAACAGGAGAAAAAGCTACGTGAATGCAGACAGAAGATAGAAGACTTAAAAATAGAACATCAGAATCTGGATGTGAAACGTGAGTCCATGGAGAAAGAGAAAGAATCTCTGAACAAAAGCGACGCGGTAGCATTGAAGCGAAGAGAAGCGGAGCTGATTACAGAATTAAACGGACAACAGAAAAACCTGGGAGAAAAGCAGAGATTCCTGGAGCAGAAACAGACTCAATATCAGGATGCACAGAATCAGATTAAAACAGAAGAAGACAGGAAATATGAGAAAGAAAAAGAACTGGAAGAGCTTATAGAAGAGATGCAGGATGAGGCTGATACCATGGCCTTTGAAGAGCATGCATTTATGAAGGAAGAGCTGGAAAAACATCCGGAAGAACCATACAAATTCAATTTACACCAGCAGCAATTTGATAACACAAAAGAAAAAATTAATGAGGGAACAGAGATACTGGCAGAGACAGATCGTCTGGAAAGACAGAAGGATGATCTGATAAAAGAAAGAGAAAGACGGATTCGTGAACTGGATACTCTTCAGAGAAAAGTGTCAGAACTGGAATCTGTATTTGTGCAGACACAGAATGAATGGAAAGAAGCATTGTATCAGTGGAACGGTGCAAACCAGGAGCTGGCATTAGAAAAAGAATTATTAAGAGAATTAAGTATATTTGCCGAAACGTATAAGGAATCCTCTGATTTTGCCGAGGTTCGTCAGAGGATTGCAGATGTATGGATCAAGAAAAATGGGGAAATCGAATCTGAACTTTCGGTAAATGATACAGAGAGCCAAAATACAAAAAAAGAGTTGGAAGAAGTAAGGGCAGATCTGGCCGAATGGGAGAATCAGAAAGAACCACAGCCGGAACGTTCAGAGGCAGTCATATGTAACCGCAAGAGACTGGATGCTCTTGGAATTCCATATCAGGAATTTTACAAGGTTATAGAATTTGGAGATAATCTGGAAGAAGAAGCCTGTAACCGTTTGGAAGAAGCTTTATTAAAGATGGGAATTCTGGATGCACTGGTAATAGATGAGCAATACAAAGAGCAGGTTTTGAAAACAGAACAAGGATGTGAAGATCATTATCTGTTTATCTGCAAGAACAGTCAGAAGAATCTGCAGCCAGACAGAAGTCTGTTGGATGTATTGGAACTGAATGAAGAAGTGAATGACATATTTTCCAATCAGCGTCTCACCGGAATCCTGGGAAGCATTGCATATGATAGTGAGAGCTTGTTTACGGTTGCAGAAGATGGAACCTACGGAATGGGAGTGCTTGCCGGAACTGTAACAGGAGAATATGAGGCAGGATTCCTTGGAACAAAGGCCCGTGAAAAACACAGACAGGCAAAGATAGAAGAGTGCAGACAGAGAATCACAGAGTTGGAAACCGCATTACAGCAGCTGGAGGAACTGCATAGAAAGCTGTCTAACAGAAAAGTTATTCTCAGAAAAGAATACGATAATCTTCCGAAAGACACAGATATGAGAGAAGCACTTCGGATGCTGCAGGCCGAGGAACGAGAGTGCGAACAGCTGAAGCGAGAGAGTGATAAACTGGAATATCAGATCCGTGAACTGGCCGAGATACTGAAAGAAAAGAAAAAGAAAGCACTGGAAATTGCAGAAGCACTATATCTGACCTGTTCTTATGATATATTTAAAGAAGCAAAAAAAGCAGCAGAAGAATATGGAAAGCATTTGATCAGCCTGATTGCTGCACATGAAATGTATCTTAGAAGTCTGATGTATCTGAGAGAGCGAAAAGAACATCTGGAAGATCTGGATGCAGATATGGAACAGATACGGTATGATCTGCAGGAAATTCAAAAAGAAATCAGGAGAAAGACAGAAGAACAGACTTCCATTCAGGAACAATTGCGTCTGACTGATTACGAAGAAATTAAAGAACGGCTTGATGCATGTATTAACTGGCTGCAGGATTATCCGGAGCAATTACGTGTATGCGTAAGCAGACAGACACATGAAGAAGACGAAGTGGGACAACTGACACTGCGTTTAGACGAAAACAAGAAGAAAATTGAAGAATATGAAAAGAAAACGAAATATTTTTCAGAATGCTATGATATGGAAAAGGCTTTGCATTATGTGGAAATACCAAAAGAGATACCGGAAGATGCCGCACATATCAGAAGTTATCTGGAATCAGATGTAAAAGCGCTGGATAAAGACAGTGTGATCCGCGATCTGAATAAGGTATATTTTGAAAACAGAGGCTTTCTTACAGACTATCATTTAATGCAGAATGAGTTGTTTACGGAAGAAGAACAAACGGAATTTCCTGCAAAACGACTGGACATTTCGGCCAGATATCAAGGCGTAAAGATATCATTTGCCAGTCTTCTTTTGCATCTTGAAGAAGACATTACAGAGCTGGAGAATCTGATCAAAGATGGAGACCGGGAGTTGTTTGAAGACATTCTTGCCAATACGGTAAGCAGAAAAATCCGTGGAAAGATTAACGGTTCCAATACATGGGTACAGAAAATGAATTCCCTGATGAACGGTATGAATACCTCCAGCGGATTAAAGCTTAGTCTTAGATGGCGAAGTAAGACTGCAGAACAGGAAGACCAGCTGGATACGAAAGAACTGGTAGAATTACTGAAGAAAGATTATCGGCTGATGAGTGAAGATGAGGCAGCCAGATTGTCTGCCCATTTCCGTTCCAAAGTGGCAGAGGCAAGAAGAAATGCAAAAGACAGTGCGGGAATGATATCCTTCTATCAGATCATGAAGGATACGCTGGATTACCGTAAATGGTTTGAATTCCAGCTGTTTTCCCAGAAAAATGGGGAACGTCAGAAGGAGCTGACAAATAGTGTATTCGGAACCTTCAGTGGCGGAGAAAAGGCAATGTCCATGTATGTACCGCTGTTTTCAGCAGTTGTGGCCAAGTATCAGGGAGGAAGAGAAGATGCACCGAGATTGATATCTCTGGACGAGGCATTTGCCGGAGTAGATAATAAAAATATTCGCGATATGTTCCGTCTGATGACAGAATTCCGGTTTGATTTTATTATTAACTCACAGGTTCTGTGGGGAGATTGTGATACGTTGGACGCATTGGCAATCTATCAGTTAATCCGTCCGGGAAATGCGAAATTTGTAACCGTTATGCCTTATTTATGGAATGGTCACAGGAAAGAATTGTTAGAACACGAGGAAGAAGTTGAACAGAGAGGAATAGAGCTTGGACAGGCAGAAGGAGTATAAATTTGAAAATAAAATGAAAGACTGTCTGGCTTATTTTCACCTGAGCCCGGTCTGGGAGAAGGTTCTGAAAGGCTTCCGGGAGAAATATATTTCTTACGGAAGGTTTGGTGGGAAAGTAATTCTGAAGAATCTGAAACCAACAGATATTGAAGAACTGGAAGGATTTTTTGGAAAATCTTTTCACAGTCAGAAAAGTGTAACGGTGTCCTCAGAAAAATTCAGACAGGCGCTGGAAACAAGCAGATATAAAGAGATAACGCCGGAATGCCTGTTGGAGAATTTTTTTGAAGAGCCACTGCTTGGAAGACAGGAGCAAAAATCCTTACGGGAACAGGAAAAAGAGCGTATATGGGAGATTTTTCAGAGAGACTATGAAGGAACTCCTGTAGAGACAGCCTTAGAATCGTTGCGAAGCATTGTGAAAGACAACGGGAATCAGGAGCTGGCCAAATGGGACAGGACGCTGCGGCTTGGAGCAGAAATCTATAACAATCTACCATATCGCAACACAAAGATGTACCTTGCCGTATTTGCAGCTATGCGGACAGGTAATCCGCATGCGTTTGATATTGGAACAGCAGATGGTAATTTTTTATATCAGATCATACAGATGGATCTGGGAAGAAGAGGAATAGTAGTAGAGACATCTGCAATATTTCCTGCGTATAAGCGTCAGAAAAGTTATCTGCTGGCAGGGATTATGCTGGATGACGTTTCCAATTATACAATGCTGTATCAGGTGCAGGCCATGAAAAAAGATGGAACTTATCATAAAGGTATGGCAGGTTTTGCGAAAGAACAGCATATTGTACAGGTTCCTCTTGCTGTGCTCACAGAATGGGAGTCACTTCATTGTTTCCAAAATGAAATATATATTGTGGAAAATCCTTCGGTTTTTGCCATGCTTTGTGGAAAAGAAGAAACAGATCATATAGGAAAAGCATATATGTGCATGAACGGTCAGCCAAGACTGGCAGGCTTGATGGCATTGGATCTACTTGCAAAATCCGAGACCCGAGTTTATTATGCAGGAGATCTGGATCCGGAAGGTGTGTTGATCGCACAGAAACTTTCGCAGTATTATAAGGGCGAATTTTATTACTGGCATATGGAAGCTGCTGACTATGAAAGGTGCAAGTCTGAAGAGGTTATATCACCGAAGCGATTGAAAATACTGGAACGGATAACGGATGAAAGGTTAAAGCCGGTGGCAGCGCTGATTAGAAAATTCAGGACAGCCGGATATCAGGAGATGCTGGCAGAAGAAATGCTGTAGAAATCAGAAGAAAATTTTTTGAACGAAAAGGAGAAATTATGAAGACACGGAGACGAATTTTGTCAATTGTATTAACAATTGCAATACTGCTTCTGCTTGTACTGGATATTCCTGTGACAGCAGCCGGGACGAAAAAGGTAGACGTTTTGTTTACCCATGATACACATTCCCATCTGGACAGCTTTTCAACAATTGTGGATGGACAGCAAAAAGAAGTTGGCGGTTTTGCGAAAATAAAAACCCTGATGGATGAAAAGAAGAAAGACAATCCAGATACCCTGGTATTGGATGGCGGAGATTTTTCCATGGGTACACTGATCCAGACCGTATATGATACGGAGGCAGCGGAGCTTCGAATGCTGGGATATCTGGGGTATGATGTGACTACTTTTGGAAATCACGAATACGACTACCGGTCAAAGGGACTGGCAAATATGCTGAAAGCAGCCATAAATTCCGGTGAGACAGTGCCGGAGATCGTAGTGTGCAATGTGGATTGGGATGCTATGGAGAAAGATGGCTTAAAAGATGGGCAGAAGCAGATCAAAGAAGCGTTTGAAGCGTACGGCGTGAAAGATTATGTTGTGGTTCAAAAGGGTGATACGAGAATTGCTGTGGTTGGTGTATTTGGAAAAGATGCCCTGGAATGTGCGCCTACATGTGAACTTCTGTTTAAAGATCCGGTAGAAGCAGTAAAGCAGACGGTAGCTGAGATTAAGAAAAACGAGAATGTGGATATGATCGCATGTGTGTCTCACGGCGGAACCTGGGAGGACGAGGATAAGTCAGAGGATGAAATCCTTGCAAAAAAGGTGCCGGATCTGGATCTGATCATCAGTGGACATTCCCATACAGAGCTGAATGAAGCCATTAAGCATGGGAATACATATATTGTATCCTGCGGTGAGTATGGGAGAAACCTTGGATCACTTTCAATGACACAGAAGGAGGACGGGCGTTGGGAAATGACTTCCTATGAGCTGATTCCTGTGTCTGATGAGATCAAGCCGGATCAGGAAACACAGAAACGGATTGATGAATTAATGGATACAGTAGACACCAATTATCTTGCAGATTTTGGGTACACCAGGGATGAAGTTCTGGCTCAGAACGATATTGAATTTAACAGTCTGGAAGAGATGGGAACAAAGCATGAAGAACTGAATCTTGGCGATATTATGTCTGATGCGTATGTATATGCTGTGGAAAATTCAGAGTATTACGATGGGAATCCGGTAGACGTAGCGGTTGTGCCAAGCGGAACGGTCCGTGACACATATACAAAAGGCAATATTACAGTAGAGGATGTTTACAATTCTTTTTCTCTGGGAATTGGAAAAGACGGTGTGGCAGGATATCCTCTTATCAATGCATATCTGACAGGAAAAGAATTGAAGCTGGCAGCAGAAGTAGACGCTTCTGTTTCGGATTTTATGACAACTGCAAGATTGTATTGCAGCGGACTGAATTTTACATATAATCCTCATCGAATGATTCTGAATAAGGTGACGGACTGTTATCTGACCAGAGAAGATGGAGAAAGAATTGAAATTCAGGATGATAAACTGTACCATGTTGTGACTGACTTGTATACAGGACAAATGCTTGGCTCTGTAATGAAAATGTCCTATGGTCTGTTGTCTCTTGAACCAAAGGATAAGAACGGAAATCCAATTGAAAATCTGGAAGATCAAGCAATCATGGAAGATGGCAGGGAATTGAAAGCGTGGGATGCTATTGCAAGATACATGCAGTCTTTTGAAGATACAGACGGGGATGGAATTGCTAATGTACCGGAATATTATGCAGTCACTCATAACCGTAAGGTTGTAGATGACAGCACAAATATTATTGATCTGGTGAAAAATTCCAATAGATTCTCAGTAATGATCGTGCTGATCTGCCTGCTCTTCCTTGTAATTATTATTCTTATTGTAGTCCTGATCCGAAAACTGGTCCGCAAGGCAAAAAAGAAAAGTATGTGATACTATCACAGAAATGGGGGGGAATAAAATCTGATATAATACTATAAACACCATAAAGTTACAAAAGGGGCTGTCAGGAAATAGACAGCCCCTTTTACGTTCAGAATCAATCTTCTTCCATCCATACCTTCATGGTTTTCAGAAGCTTTTGTTTCTCTGGAATACTCATTTTATGTACCTGCTCGGAAAGCTCGCGGTCCAGGGCAGTTTCACGGTATTCAGAATCAATTCTGCCAATCAGGGAATCCAGGGAGATGTTCAGCAGTCTTGCATAATAAATAAGGATACGCAGGGACATTGCAGTACGGTTATTCTCCACGTTGCTGATGTAGCCAGGAGTTACATTCAGAGCTTTGGCAACTTCCGCCTGGGTAAGCTTCATTTTGATTCGCAGTTCTTTCATTCGGGATCCTAAGTTTTCGTAATCAATCTGATTCATATTCGTTCTCCAATCTTTTTAACAGGTGCCGAACCGGCTTACCTGCGATTTTACACGCATTTAAGCTGCTTTCCAATTTGAACAAAATCTTCTGCAAATTCTGACGCACATCTTACAGAAAGCCCTTTTCAAACATGCTCCGGCAATCAATGGAACGGTTTCACCGCTTCCTGATTACCTGCGAGTTCTTATATTATGGAATGACAGCTTCTTTATCCATAATATAAAGTATATAGAAAATATATGAAAAATGTAAGCTGTAAATTGTATGCTATTTATTTTATAGCTATATATCTGATGTCGTTATTTTGACATTTCTGTCAGATACCCATATAATAAAAAGTGAAATTGGAAACAGGAATCGAACAGTTTGAGGTAATCACAAGATGCAGGATACATTTGAAATGCTGGAGGAGCTTTTGGAACAGGAGCAATTTGAATTGCTGTTTCCGAAAGAAAACGGAGCACAGGCTGAATGGGAATGTTATGAGACATATGAAAATAATGAGGGAAAACAGGGCGAAAAAGACAGCCTTGCCAGAGTGGGAAAAGAGAAAATTCCAGGTGATATCCGCCTTGTTTATTTGATGAATGATGCCGTAGAAAGCTTTCTCATTTTCCGGGATGCCAGACTTACAGGCTCTTATCTGGAGAATTATGAAGGCCCTCTGAAATCATCCTTAAGTCAGGAAGGGGATGAATATATACTGGTAGTATGGCAGGGGGAGAACGTAGTCACTCTGTTTTTCAGAATGCTGGATCTGGAGGTTTATCTTTATAACTATGGGGAGATCGGTCATTTCTGGGTGCCTGGATATGAATATCTGCGTCAGCTGGAATATCGGATCGCCATTGCAAGAGATAAGCTGGAATATCTGGGAGAAGAGTTTTGTACAGAAGAAGAAAGGGCACTTGTGCAGCTGGCGGACTTTCCACCGTTGAATTATTGCTGTTATCCGGCAGTGCCGAAACAGTATATTGTGCCAAAGGAAGACCCCTGGAAGCCGTCTGCAGCAGCATTTCAGGTAATGGAAGGGCTGGCAGAAGAAGCCCGGGATTTTTCGCTGCTTCGGTTGTTGCATGTTTATAAGAAATTTCCAGCTCCATTTATCGCCAGGATTTTTGCCAGGGCATTACACAAGAATAAGCATAGTGCAGTGATTGATCTTCTTACCGGAAAAATAAAAAGCGCAGCGGCGGCTTATCCTGACCGGACTTTTGGAAATGAGGCTGATCAGCAGTTAAAAAGCCTGCTGTCAAAAGCGGGAAAACTGCAGGAAAAACTGACCCGGGACGGAATCCATGCGGAGGTATTAAGAGAAGAGCCTTTTACAACCGCCAGGGACAGCCTGGATTTTCAGGTTTTTCTCATGGTTTGGAAAAAGGGCTGGTGGAACCGCAGGGTGGAAATCCGAAAACTGTGAGTAAGAAACTATCGTGCTTTAACACTTCTCAGAAAATAACAGATCGCCCACGCAATACTCATCCCCGCGGCGATTCCGAACGCGAAGAGAAAGGTATCTCTCCCATAGTTAAGTGCCTGCATGGGATTTCCCTCTACAATACTGCTCATGCAGTAATAAAGGGTACTTCCGGGAATTAACGGAATCACGGAAGTAACGAAAAAAGAAGTGGAAGTTTCCTTGCAGATTCTTGCCAGGATTTCCGCATACACATCTGCAATAAAACCAGCCAGCAGTGCCGGAAGAAAAACACTTCCCCACAGACTCTTCCCGAAGAGAAAGACCAGCCAGCTAAGAAAACCACCGGCAGCAGCCAGAGGCAGATATTTGGTTTTCATGTGAAAAAGAAGACCAAAAGCCACAGATCCGATAGCTCCGGTAATCAGCTGTATAACCGTCATTGTGATCAAAGTCCAAACCTCCCAAAAAGAATAATTGCGCCCATAAAACCAAGCGCCAGTGCTGCTGCAAGAAGTAACGCGGCGATCAGCCTAATAATACCCGAAAGGGTATCACCAATGAGTACATCGCGGATCGCATTAGTCGACATAAGTCCTGGAATCAGAAGCATAATATCACCAATCATAATCTTATCCATGTGAAGGAAAGGACAGAGCAAAGTAAATCCGCAAATGGCGCAGCCAGTGAGAAAAGATGCTGCAAACTGGAAAGTAACCTCGTTCATACATACTGGTCTTAGATATTTTTGCAGGCTCCATATCAGGATTGCAGAAACGCCGGCAGTAATGGCATCCGGAATAGTGCCGCCGTAGAAAAGGGCAAAACTGCTGGCTGCAAGAACGCTTCCAAGCAGTTTCCAAAGAGGCTTAGGTCTGTTTGCATTGATCTTCTCAAATTCATTTCGCAGCTCCGCAGCAGAGACCGGATGACTGCAGAAACGGCGGCTCAGGTCATTGAGCTGCTCCAGCTTGGTGAAATCATTTCCCCCACATTCATGAATGCGCCGTGTCTGCGTCCGTGCACCATCTCCGGGAAATTCCATAGTAATAACAATGCTGGACGTGATGACAAAAACATTCATATGGGTAGCACCACAGGCATAGCCCATCCGGTTCAGGGTGTCCTCCACCCGGAAAATTTCTGCGCCGCTGTTTAACAGTGCGTCGCCCATATCAAGAAAAACATGCAAATAATCTTTAGATGTCTGCATAAGGAATGCTCCTTTAAGTTATAGAAAAGCCCTGACGGGCAGGATTCCTTTTCGCATCATTTTGCTCCGGGAATAACATAAGTATAAAGCTTAATGGCAGGCAATACAACCGTTAAATAATTGATTTCCGGAATTCTGTATTCCATAAAATGCCCGATTGTGCTAACATAGTGCATAGTAGATTACGAAATATTTTCAGGAGGAAATTTAAATGGGTTGTACTACAATTTTAGTTGGAAAAAAGGCATCTTATGATGGCTCTACCATGATCGCAAGAAATGACGATTCCGGTTCCGGACATTATATGCCCAAAAAATTTGTGGTGGTTCATCCGGAGGAACAGCCGCGGAAATATAAATCTGTGATTTCTCATGTGGAAATTGATCTTCCAGATGATCCAATGGGCTATACATCTGTGCCAAATGCAGTAGACGGCGAAGGAATCTGGGCAGCTAGCGGTGTAAATGAGGCAAATGTGGGAATGACTGCTACAGAAACGATTACCTCCAATCCCCGGGTACTTGGCGCGGATCCTCTGGTAACCTATCAGCCTGCAAAGGACGGTAAGGAGGAAGCAGCCGGTGGAATCGGAGAGGAAGATATTGTGTCCATTGTTCTTCCATACATTCATAGCGCCCGCGAAGGTGTGATCCGTCTTGGAAGCATTCTGGAGAAATACGGAACCTATGAGATGAATGGAATTGCTTTCCAGGATCAAAACGAAATCTGGTGGCTGGAAACCATCGGCGGCCATCACTGGATGGCAAGAAAGGTTCCGGATGAGGCATATGTAGTAATGCCAAATCAGCTTGGAATTGATAAATTTGACTTGGAAAAGGCATTGCGGGATCAGGAAAAATATCGGTGCCCATGTGAGGAATATGCGGATCTGGAATACATGTGTTCCGCTGACCTGAAAGAATTTATCAGCAAAAATCACCTGGATCTTTCCATGGATGGTGTACTGAATCCAAGAGATGCGTTCGGAAGCCATGACGATTCCGACCATGTTTATAATACTCCTCGTGCATGGTATATGCTGAGAAACCTGAATCCGAAGACAAAAATCTGGGATGGCGTAAATGCAGAATTTACTCCATATTCTGATGATCTGCCATGGTGCATGATTCCGGAAAAAAAGATTACTGTAGAGGATGTGAAATATGTATTGTCCTCCCATTATCAGGGAACCTCTTATGATCCATATGCTTCCTATGGAGAAAAAGAACAGCGCGGAGCATTCCGTTCTATCGGTGTGAACCGTACAGATTTCCTGTCTCTGATCCAGATGAGACCAGGCATGGAAAAGGACTGCAATATTCTGGAATGGGTTGCATTTGCATCCAATGCATTTAATGTGCTGGTGCCGTTTTATGCCACAATTGATACCACTCCGGACTATTTTTCCAGCACCACCAGGGAAGTAACCACTGACAGCTTCTACTGGGTAAGCCGCATGATCGGTGCCATGGCAGATGCTTCTTATAAGAGCTCCATTTTCCATATTGAACGTTATCAGGAGCGTGTAATGTCAAAAGGCCACCAGCTGATTGGCAAATATGACGCTCTTCTGGAAAAAGAGTCTGACGCAGCGAAGCGAATGTCCCTTCGCCATCAGGCCAACCAGGAAATTGCGGATATGGTGAAAAAAGAGGCTTCTGACACACTGAATAAAGTGCTTTATGAGCTGAGTAATCAGATGAAGAATGCTTATTCCAGGTCTGATGCGTAATGTCAGAGCCTTTTTCAAACACGCTCTAGAAACCTGTGGACAAATTTCTTTCAATTTAATATAATAAAGTGCAGAAAGCAGTTACATAGGGAACCGGAATGAAAATTAAGGAGGCTGGAATGACAATAAAAGAATGTTATGAGAAAGTTGGCTCAGATTACGATGGAGTTCTGAAAAGACTGGGAAGCGAAGCGCTTGTGAAAAGATTTGCGGTGAAATTTCTTAATGATCCAAGTTTTCAGGAGCTGACAGATGGTCTTGCCGCACAGGATGGAGAGAAAGCATTCCGTGCAGCCCATACCCTGAAGGGTGTGTGCCTGAACCTTGGATTTACAGAATTGTATAAGGTCAGTGCAGAGCTTACGGAGGTATTAAGAGGAAGAGAAACCGCAGGAAGTGATGAGCTTTACGCGCAGGTGAAAGAGCAGTACACGACCTTGACAGATGCTATCAGGGAACTGGCTGGTAATTAATGCCTGCTCCTATTCAGCAGATATCATCCCAAGAGATATTTTGTGAACTTCGTTTACAGAAAACCCAAGAAGTACGGTGCGAAAGCATGGGAAGCATGTTTTCTGCGCATCGCGAAGAGTGTAACTATGAAAGAACGGAAGCGGAATTTATGGGCTGCCAGAAGCCATTGCGATTTTGTTTATCGTATTTTTGCATAAGTGGAAAAAGAATACACTGCTTAGTATTGGCGGTGGAACGATTTTGTATATGCTGCTGGTGCAGAGGGTGTTTTAGACCGTGTTTGAAAAAGTATTCCCGCAAATTGTGACGCACATCTTGCAGAAAGCCTTTTTCAAACACGCTCTGAAATTGGCAATACACCAAATCTAACATATCTAATCAGATATAGCAATATTCTATAACGAACTCAAGGTAAAATGAATTATACAAAATCCTCTTATCTTGCTATGATATGTTCAGACAAAAAAGAGAGAAAACATTTCTCTGAACGCGATTATACGAATCTGGAGGAAAATCATGGCAAGAGGAATCAATACAAAATGTTTACATTTGGAAGAAGAGGAAGGCTGTTGTAACAATTATGGCTCTATCAGTTTTCCGATTTATCAGACAGCAACATATGAGCATCCGGCAGTAGGCCAGAGCACAGGCTTTGACTACAGCAGACTGCAGAACCCGACCAGAGAGCATCTGGAAAAAATTGTAGCAGCCTTGGAAAACGGAATCGATGCACTGGCTTTTTCCACTGGAATGGCAGCAATCACTCTGGTAATGGAGCTGTTTAAACCAGGAGACCATCTGATCATAGATGCAGACCTGTACGGCGGAAGCATTCGGCTTTTTGATAATGTTTCTTCGAAAAACGGGATCCATTTTTCCAGAATCGACTGTTGGAAAGAAAATGTGGAAAGTTATGTAAATGAAAACACAAAAGCAATTTATATTGAAACTCCAACTAACCCCATGATGAATGTCACTGATATTGCGGCACTTGCGGAAATTGCAAAAAGACATAATCTCCTTCTCATAGTAGACAATACATTTTTATCTCCATATTTCCAGAATCCACTGGAACTGGGAGCGGACATTGTAGTGCACAGCGGAACCAAATTCCTGGGCGGACATAATGATACCCTGGCAGGATTTCTGGTAACCAACAGAGAGGATATCAGTGAAAAGCTTCGTTTTCTTATTAAAACCACAGGCTCTGGCCTGGCTCCTTTTGACAGCTGGCTGATTCTTCGCGGTATCAAAACTCTTGGAATCCGCATGGAGCAGGCACAGAAAAATGCTTTCAAAATTGCAGAATGGCTGAAAACAAAGAGCGCAGTGACCAGAGTAATCTATCCGGGATTACCAGATCACCCGGGATATGAGATTATGAAAAAGCAGGCCAGAGGATTTGGCTCCATGCTTACCTTCCAGCTGGAAAGCAAGGAGTTTGCCCTTTCTGTTCTGGAAAAAGTGCGGATGATCAAGTTTGCAGAAAGTCTTGGCGGTGTGGAGACGTTGATCACATATCCAACTACCCAGACGCATGCGGATGTGCCGAAGGAGATACGGGAACGCAACGGAATTACAGAGGCAACCCTTCGCCTCTCTGTTGGAATCGAGGATACACAGGATCTTCTTGATGAATTTGAAAAAGTATTTGCAAAAACAGAGGAAGAATTACATGGCGGAAAGAAATCTTGATTTTGATAAAGTGATTAACAGAAAAAATACCAGATGTCTGAAATATGATTTTGCCGTAAAAAGGGGAAAACCGGCAGATGTGCTGCCTCTTTGGGTTGCAGACATGGACTTTGAGACCTCTTCTTATATTGAGGATGCGCTGGTAGAGCGTTCAAAAGAGGGAATTTTCGGATACAGTGAGGTTCAGACTCCTTATTTTGAAATCATTGCAAGCTGGATGAAGCTTCACCACAACTGGGAGATACAGGAGGACTGGCTGATCAAAACACCAGGAGTTGTTTTTGCCCTGGCAATGGCGGTAAAAGCATATACGCAGCCGGGAGACAGTGTGCTGATCCAGCTTCCCGTTTATTATCCTTTTTCAGAAGTTATTCAGGACAATGGCAGAAAAGTGGTGAGCAGCAACCTTTATCAGGGAGAAGACAACCGCTATCACATCGATTTTCAGGATTTTGAAAAGAAAATCATGGAGGAAAATGTAAAACTGTTTTTCCTGTGCAATCCTCACAATCCGGTGGGAAGAGTGTGGAGCGCAGAAGAATTGGAAAAATTAGGAGATATCTGCGTAAAGAATGGTGTGACCGTTGTCAGTGATGAAATCCATCAGGATTTTGTTTTTAAGGGAAAGCATCAGGTGTTTGCCGGTCTGAAAAAGGAGTTTCAGGATATTTCCATTACCTGCACTTCCCCAAGTAAAACTTTCAATCTTGCAAGTATGATGATTTCCAATATTTTTATTCCCAATCCGGAGCTTCGCCGAAAATTCCGGAAGCAGCTGGATGCAGCAGGAATCAGCCAGCTTGGGGTTCTGGGACTGGTGGCAACAGAGGCTGCTTATTCCAAGGGGGAAGAGTGGTACCAGGCAATGCATGCTTATGTGGAGGCGAACATCAACTACACAAAAGAGTATGTGGAAAAGTATCTGCCTGGGGTAAAGATGACAGATCTGGAAGGCACGTATCTGGTGTGGCTGGACTTCCGTGAGACAGGCCTGACTGTTGAGGAACTGGAGGATTTGATCCTTAATAAGGCCAGACTTTGGCTTGACAGTGGAAAGATTTTCGGAAAAGCAGGCGAAGGATTCCAGAGGATTAATGTGGCGTGTCCAAGGGCAACGCTGACGGAGGCGTTGGAGCGGATTAGAAAAGCGTTTTAAATGGAGATATTTTTACTTTCAGTTGTGTATAGCGCATAGGAATGGTAAAATAGAAAAAACATTTTGCGTATACACAGGAGAAAACCATGACCAACAAAATCGACCGTGAAGATATGCTGGCGCTGACCAGGAGGATGAATGTTGCCCGGAGTTCTTTTACAAGGATTGCGGGATGTTATGTGGATAAGGACGGGGACTTTGACGGCAGCTTTAACGTGAATTTTTTAAAGCTGTCTGCCGCAGAAAAGAAGAAAAACATTGAGCTTGCCAAGGTAGTTCCCTTTGCAGCAACAAATGTAAATCTGAAACGTTATGAATTTGCAGATGCAGACAGAAGGCCAGGAACCGTGTGGCAGCTTTTGATGGCAATCCGGGAATGTGGGCTGAAAAACGATGCTCTTATGGACAGCTTCTATGATCTTGTAATGGAGAATTATAAAAGCAGGAGACCTTATGCAGTTTATATTTTCCACGACAGATATGATATTCCGGCAAAGGCAGCAGATAAGGAGCGGCTGGGGGAATCAGAAGCTGTTTTTGAATATCTGATCTGTGTAATTTGTCCTCTTGCAGATGAATACGAGCCAGGTGAGCCGGAGTGCGGCTTTCTTTTTCCGGCATATACAGATGGAGGCGCAGACCTGAACCATGTGGCCGTGTTCCAGAAGGATGCAGACAGACCGCATCTGGAACTGGTGAGGTCGATTTTGCGGGTGAAATAATAGAAATTTAACAGTTGTTTTTGCAAAATATAATAAAGGTACTCTATTATATTGGTATCAACATAATTGATATCAATATAACAGAGTACCTTTTTACATAGTCTGGAGCTCTCCTTTATGGGATATTCTCGTATTCCCGTATGATCTCCTTTGCAGCTGCATACTTCGTCCGCCAGTGCTTCAGCTGCATTGGATCCGGCGTGACGGAAGAAAGCCGCGTTTCATCTGAATTATGGGCGAGATCCGCAATCTTTACCTTACGAGCCAGCGGATTTTCGCAAAGTCTGCGCACATAATCCAGATAATCATCGGAAGGAGCGTGTGTAAGCAGCTGGACTGCCTCTGTGATCTCTCTTGGGAATTCCGCTTCCAGATCAGGAAGAGTCAGGGCAGTATCTTCCAGAACGTCATGAAGCAGGGCAATGCAGGTGGTAGTTTCATCTGTCATTTGTTCTGCAAGATGAACCGGGTGAAGAATATAAGGAACCCCACTCTGGTCGTATTGTCCTTCGTGTGCTTTATATGCAATTTTTATGGCTTTTATGGTTAAGGGAGTATAGACCATAGTTTATTCTGCAGGCGCAGCCTCCGTGTCTGTATTTAATGGAGTAAAAGCTGCCAGAATTTCATCTGCTTCTGCTGTGGTATCTGTGGTGTATGATAAAATAATGGAGACAAACTTTCCTCCCTGTTTGCGGGTACAATATTTCTGAAGAATTTCATAGTCATTGACTGCCACACTTGTTTCCATAACACGGAAATCCTGCCCGGCAATCTGTATATCTGTTACGTCTGAATAAGTATAGCCCATCCCGGTAGCATCCAACATCTGCTGTGCAGCCAGAAAATACTGGTCAACAGTCATATTCTCCAGAGAAGCATCCTCAACAACTAAGGAAACATTAGGAAAACCAGAGATAGAAGAAGCCATCATTTCATAAACGGTTCCTGACAGGGCGTCATCTCCAAGCTCCACGCCGGAAGATTCTTCCAGGGTGGTCTGTCCCTGCTTCATAACAGACTGAAGCTCTTCCTCTGTATTCATGACTACTGTTTCCGGTGGTGTGAATTTCAGATTCAGCCACTCACTCTGAAAATCAGTGTCTGTGATGGTGCCTTTTTCATAAGGGGTATCAGAAGTATCCGTAGCACTTTGTGTATGTGCCTCTTGTTCATTATCTGCTGCATCAGCTGTCTGTGAGGTCTCCTCCGCCAGTACTGGGACAACAGCACCGGTGCAAAGGGAAAAAGCCAGCACAGCCGGTATTAGTAAGCTCTTTTTTCTTCGCATGAATTCGGTATCCTCCTAAGATTTATAATGTCAGAAAAGTTTGATGCGTTTGTTGAATAAAGATGGGGATGAAATATCCCACAAATTGTGATGCACATTTTGCAGAAAGCCTTTTTTAAACATGCTCTGATGTCGTGAAACTATTATAGCAAATTCGAAATTACTTTCCTAGTGATAAAAGGTAGAAAAAAACGTGAAAAAATTGTGAAGGGTTACTGTTTCAGGCGAAAATTGCAGAGCGCTTGCGCTGTTACTGTTCATTTCGTTCACAGTAACGCGCTTCGCGGAACGTTACCAGTGAGCAGTAACGCTGCGCTACTGTCCTGTTTGGTGATTTGCTGTGGGGAGTTGCGTTTCCTGTCATATTTCGTTATAATAAAAACCAAAGACTCAAAAACAGATTTTTACCGATTGACAACTTATTATACAAGGAGTTTCTATATGAGCTTTTGGAATACCCTGAAACAGAAATTACGAAGCTTTATTCCGGTAAGCCGCACCTATATGGACAATAAGCTGCGTGAACTGGAAAAAGAGAATAGACGCCAGGAAAAAATTCTCCTGGAGCTTCAGAAAAACAGCCAGTCCATGCTGGAACTGAAGGATTATGTGTCACAGGAGCTACATCGCCGGGACGACTGGGGAAAACTGGCTGCACAGGTGAAGCGTGAAGCGAAAGACCGCCAGATCTGGGTGATCAAATGTCCTGCTCCTGAGGAAAAAAAGATCCGTTGGGGCGATTATGCGTATGCCGTTGCCTTGAAACGTTATCTGGATCGAATGGGAATGTACACTATAATTGACCTGCACGAAGACTGGGACTGTGAAGTAAACGCAGATGTGGTTCTTGTACTTCGAGGCTGCGAATTTTACCGTCCGGATCGCCGGAACACCAAATGCCTCTACATTATGTGGAATATCAGCCACCCGGAGATGGTTACCCAAGAAGAATACCAGCTCTATGATATTGTATGCGTAGGTTCCCGCCATTATGCCAGGGAGCTTCAGGCGAAGCTTACGGTTCCTGTTTATCCATTGCTTCAGTGTACAGACACTGAGCTTTTTTACCCGGATCAGGAAGCTGAATGCAGCCGTGGAAAAGATTATTTATTTATTGGAAATTCCCGTGGTGTGGCCCGCCCCTGTGTATTATGGGCAGCACAGGATAAGCTTCCGCTGAAAATCTGGGGTGCCGGCTGGAAAGCCATGTTAGGCCCAGATAAGACCATGGTACAGGATGTTTTTATCGAAAACAGCCAGATTCCCGCCCTTTACCGAAGTGCCCGCGTCACCTTGAACGACCACTGGAAAGACATGCTGGATTACCAGTTTGTGAATAATCGCATTTTCGATGCCCTGGCCTGCGGTCTCCCGGTAATATCTGACTGCTGCGATGAGCTCAGGGAAATCTTTCCGGAAGCAGTGCTGTACTATAGCAATAAAGAAGAATTCCACCAGTGCGTGAAGAAAATTGAGAACAACTATGAAGAAGTGAAAGCAAAAGTCGACGAGCAGTGGCCGCTGATTAAGGAGAAATATTCCTTTGAGGCGAGAGCGCGGGAACTGGTGGAGATTGTGGAGAAACACAGAACGGAGAATTCATGGCCTCAATAAAAACAATATCAAAAATTCTGATCATTATACCAGCTTACAATGAAGCTGGATGCATAGAAAAGGTAGTAGATAATTTGGAAAGGAATTATCCTCAATATGATTACGTGGTGATCAATGATGGCTCCACCGATGATACCCGTAAGATATGTGCCCGCCGCGGTTATAATTTCATGGATCTTCCTGTAAACACCGGGCTTTCCGGCGCGATCAAAAGCGGTATGCGCTATGCGAACTATTATGGATATGATTACGTTCTCCAGCTGGACGGCGATGGTCAGCATGATCCAAAGTATATAGAGGATATGATTACGGAGATGGAGCGGACCGGTTGTGACATTGTGATCGGGTCCAGATTTAAAACCCAGCGGAAGCCTGTTAATTCCAGAATGATTGGAAGCCAGCTGCTTACCTACGCCATCATGATAACCACAGGCGGGAAATATATTGGAGATGTAACTTCCGGAATGCGCCTTTTTAATAAGCGCATGATCAAACGCTTTGGCTACGATATCAATTACAGTCCGGAACCGGATACCCTGGCATACCTTTTGAATTGCGGGGTAAAGATTGAAGAAGTGCAGGTAGAAATGCACGAGCGAATTGCCGGAACCAGCTACCTGGATTTTAAAAATTCCATTTGGTATATGATGAAAATGTTCTTTTCTATTTTTATTTTTCAATGGGTGCGTAAACGAGAGAAAGGAGACAAAAAATGAGCGACACGCTGAAAGGTTTACTTATTATTGCCTCTGTTCTGACTGTTGGATGGATTCTTCGAAAAATCCGAAAAAATAAAGTCAAAATGGAGGACGCTATTTTCTGGATTTTTTTTGCAGCCATTTTACTTTTGCTGGCAATCTTTCCGGAAATTTCCTATGAATTGTGTCGTATATTCGGAATTATGTCACCAAGTAATCTGGTGTTTCTGGTGATCATTTTCCTGCTGGTGGAAAAAATATTTACCTTATCTATTATTGTATCTCAGCTGGAAGACAAGATTGGAGTGTTATCTGCAGAAGTTGCGCTTCGTTCCAAGGCTGAGAATAAGAAGATCGATAAAGTAGATGAGAAAGAGACGTTATTGGAACGGGAAGAAGTAGAAAAGCAGGAGATAGAGGCTGAAATTGGTATTGGAGAGGGAAGATGACCAATGGTTTTCTAAAAAATCATTCCAGCAATCTGTACTCCCCACTTTTGGGGATATTTTGCAGAAAGCCTTTTTCAAACATGTTCTGGAATGCATATATCTAAAAGTTTATAGAGAAAATGAAAAATATGGGATTAAAGAATTTTGATAATAGTAATAAAATAAATCTTCATACATTTGCGGTATGCGCGTACGGTGAGAGTCCGTATTTGGAAGAATGTGTACAGTCTCTTCTGGCGCAGAAAGTCAGAACCAGAATTCTGATCGCGACTTCAACTCCCAATTCATATATATATGGAATTGGTGAGAAGTATGGAATACCTGTTCATATAAACCACGGTGAAAAAGGTCTTGCCGGAGATTGGAATTTTGCCTATAGCTGTGCAACAACACCGCTTGTAACCCTCGCTCATCAGGATGACAGATATTATGTAAACTACACGGAGGATGTACTGGCAGCTGCGAAGAAATGTCGTCATCCTCTTATTATTTTTACAGACTACAATGAACTTCGAAATGGAAAAACAGTGACAACTAACCGGCTTCTTAAGGTAAAACGCCTGCTTCTGACTCCTCTGAAACTGACAGTCTTTTGGAAAAACCGCTTTGTTCGGAGGAGAATTCTCTCTATAGGATCGGCTATCTGTTGCCCTGCAGTCACCCTTGTAAAAGAAAATCTGGACAGTTTTTCCTTTAAAAATAACATGAAAAGCAACATTGACTGGCAGGCATGGGAAGAAATTTCCAGGCGAAAAGGCGAGTTTGCATACACTGCAAGGGCAGGAATGGAGCACCGGATCCATCAGGAATCCACAACCTCGGAACTGATTGAGGAAAACGGAAGAAGAGCGGAAGACTTATATATGTTCCGGAAATTCTGGCCGGGGTGGGTTGCGAAAATGATTGAGAAGGTTTACCAGAAGAGTGAAGAATCTAATGAGGTGTGAGAATAGTCGAGGAGACATGGATTAAAAAATAGCTCGAAATAACTCGAACGATTTATAAGAAAATAAAAATCTTATGGTAGCGAATGAAATATGAATATGCTATGATGAAATAGATAACAAGTATATAAAAAGTTCTGTTGGGAAAAGTATGTAAAGGCAAAACTATATGAATGAGGTATTGACACAGAAACGAATAGAGAAGATATTTCCAGATTATTTTGAGAGATTTGAATTACCCGCAGGTGCTAAAGAAGAAAGTATTCAGGTGTATAGGGCCTGCAGGAGTGGAAAGTGTGACAAGGCGTCGTTTATGAATTCCTATGAACAAAATGGATATAAATTACAACCTATGCTTTCGGCAGATGATCCTGGGCAATATTCATTATCAGTATATGAAAAGCCTACACATGTTAAACGATTTGCATCCATGGACTCAGATATGCATGTGCCCTTTAAAATTGCAATAGGATACACTTTGCCTATATATGGGGTAACTCAAAGAACCAGAGAACGAGTAAAAAAGAGAGATTCCCATGTTGACTGGTGGCTGTATAAAGATGCAACACCGTATGAGGCATTTGAATTGATTCCGGATTTTGAAGTACATCTTCAGGACTATATTAGAAAAAGAGATGGGGAAAATGCGCAAATTTGTAAAAACTGAAAAAAATGGTACGTTATATTGGGATAAGATTTTGTTTGAATCAGTCTATCCTATTTTATTTACTTGTAAAAATGATAAGAATGAAATTTTTGTTGTAATATGCTGTCAAAATAACGCAACTGGAATTAAATGGTTGGTAGGAAAAACCACTCCGGATAATATTGTTAGAATGCTGTGTGATGAAATTACAATTCGGGAACTTATAACAACTTACTCCACTGGACAGTTTTCGATAAACTATGATGAGGGAAAATATATTTGTAGTTATGATTCTAGTGAGTGGAAAGAAGAAAGTACTTACTTACCTAAAAAGGATTCTTACATTATGGCAGAACCTGGTGAATTTGATGAAGATATAGAGTATTTTACAAAAATGGAAAAAGAAGTTCATTATATATCTCAAAATGAATATTTTCCTATCGTCAATAAAAAAGAACATTTGGAAAATGTTTTTAAAATGCCAGTTGTTGAAATTTCCCCATTAAGGTTAGTATCAAATTGTGAAAAAAACATATCGGGAGAATTAATACGAACGGTTCAAATTGTTGGTGAGTTATTGCCTGATACCCAAGAGAATCTTTTTTATAATGAATTTGTGTCGATAACTAGAAGTTATTTTACGCGGGAAGATTTTGAAAGTGTAAATATAGATTTAAAGAAAGAAACTGATCATAATTTGACAAATGCAGCTTAAAGGAGCGGAATATGGGTGATTATAGCAGCATATTGACACTGAAAAGAATATTTTTTGAAAAAATTGAATTTGAGAGAAAAGGATTCAAAAATAATAATGAGCTAAAATTCAGCCTGCAGGTGCAAATTGGAAAAAATAAGGATAATATATATAAGGTTACTTTAGTTTTAGATGGAGATAAAAAGGAAGAGTACGAATTAAAGATAAGTTTGACAGGGCTGTTTGAGATACAGAATTCAGATGCGCTCTCTGATAATGTGACGCAATCACTTATTGATAAGAATGCAGTAGCAATTTTAATGCCTTATTTACGGAGTGAGGTTACATTGCTTACAGCGCAACCAGATACTGATAGCGTTGTTTTGCCGGCATTTAATATAAATAAATTGTTTTAGTTGTTAAGAAGTAATGAAAGCCTTTTTCAAATTCGTTTAGAACGGATTTGAAAAAGGCTTTTGGGCTGAAAAGAGTAAGCAGAAAAAACGCATAAGAAGCAAGGAGATTAAACATGCCAGCAGTGTCTGTCGTTATTCCAGTATACAATAGCGAAAAATACGTAGAAAAGTGTATCCAATCGGTTATGGCACAGACTTTGCCAGACCTGGAGATCATTATAATCAATGATGGAAGCACGGACGAAAGTGGAAGAATTTTGCGCGAATTAACGCAGAAGGATAGCAGAATCGTTCTGCTGGAACAGGCAAACCAAGGCGTAGCCGCAGCCAGAAATCAGGGCGTAGAAAAAGCAACTGGAAAATACATCACATTTGTAGACGGAGACGATTATCTGCAAGAGGATTATATTGAGCTAATGTACAATCTTGCCGAAAAAGAAACCCTGGATATGGTAATATGTGGTCTGACTTATGTTGATGAAGGTGGAAAAGAGCTGAACAGAGTTGTTCCAGGTGTGTATAAGCGTCTGGAAAACGAAGAATGGACATTCCGGGTTTCAGCAGTATGTTCTCATTTATATAGAAGAGAACTGTGGAAAAGATATGATGTGAAATTTCAAAGCGGTGAGCGTGGGGAAGATATGCCGATTTCTTTGTTCTTTGCCGCTATATGTCCGCGAATTAACACTTTGCCGGAATGCGGGTATTATTATGTGCAGCACGCATCGTCAGCGATTCACAATTTCAAAGGTTTGGAAAAATACTCTCTTCCGTATAAAGGCCTGGAAAATACTTTAACCAGAGTAAATAAAATTGGAATTCAGAACAGTCCGGAATTCTATGAGCTGTTTGTTATGAGGATTTTTGCAACCTGTCTGTTTCAGCTCGCCCCGGGAGCAAGATGGGAGAAAATCAGGGAATTGTGCGATTATATCAGCTGTACGGTAAATATGTATTTTCCAGCTTATTGGAAAAACAGTAAAGCAAAGCTAAATGCAAAGGTGGACATTCCATTTACGCAGAAAGCAGCAGTAAAAGTATTGATTCTTTTATTAAAAACGAAACTTCTTAGGCCCTTTGGCTGGCTGATCAGTAAAAAAAAATAACAAAAAAGATTGTGTGGCGTGCTATTTCCAATGCTTCATATTTTAAATGTTGAAGTAAAATTTCAGTAGAAATATTAAGAGGAAAACAAATGGAATACGTAAGCTTTGTGATATTACATTATAAAGATTATTCAGTAACGGATACCTGTGTCAGGTCTATATTGGCAATGGAACAGCAGGAACGTATCCGGATTGTGATCGTAGACAACGACATTCAGAAAAAAGAAAAAGACAGACAGGAACTGCTCCAAAAATATCAGGGGAATTCCAGAATCAAGGTTTTGCAGATAAAAGAAAATGGCGGCTTTTCTTATGCAAATAATCAAGGGTATCAGTACGCCAGAGAACATTTTGGGAAAAGCTATATCATTGTTTTGAATAATGACATTGAATTTACACAAAAAGACTTTATCAGCAGACTGGAAAAAAGTTATGTAAATAATCAATGCTATGTTCTGGGTCCCGATGTGATCAGGCAGAGTACCGGTGAACATCAGAACCCAATGGATACCAGACTTAGAACCAAAGAAGAAGCAGAATATACTATAAAAATGAACCGCCTGGCGTTACGTTTTTATCCAGTCATGTATCCTGTTGTTTACCATATGCTTCAAAAAGCGGAAAAAAACAAGATAGAAAATCAGAAACAACACATGACACTTTATAGTCAGCTTCAGAAAAATATTGTCCCTTTTGGCGCCTGTCTTATTTTTACTCCATCATTTGTCGAAAAAGAAGAAAAAGCCTTTGAGCCGGAAACCCGGTTTTTCTACGAAGAATATATACTGGCGCTGCGCTGTCAGCGAAAAGGCTATAATATTGTGTATGATCCTTCCATGTCGGTGAAACATGAAAGCGGTGCAGCAACCAAGAAAAGCTATGGGACAGAAAAGAAGCGGATTCGGTTTATGATGGAGAAGACTGTGGGGGCGTGTGAGGTTTATTTGGAGATGCTGGGAGAAGAGTAAGTCTGAGAGATACTTTTTCATGTGGTTTTCTTGCGTTTTATATACATATATGATAAGATAACTTCGATTTAAAAGGACAAATATTTGAAATGATCAGGTGGAATACATGAAAAAATGGTGTGAGAAATTGAAAGGAAATTTATTTTTTGTTAGTCAGTTTGCATTGGATGATTTTAAAACAAAATATGCCGGTTCTGTGTTGGGATTTTTCTGGGCATTTGTTCAGCCGGTTATTACGGTATTAATATACTGGTTCATCTTTCAGATTGGATTCAAAAATGGAGATGTAGACGGCTATCCATTCATATTATGGCTGGTATCCGGCTTATTGCCATGGTTTTTTGTAAGTGATTCTATTACAAATGCAACTTCAAGCTTAGTAGAATACAGTTATCTTGTAAAAAAGGTTTTGTTTAATATTAATATATTGCCAGTTGCAAGAGTTGTATCTGTGTTTTTTGTACAATTATTTTTAATTGGTTTTACAGCGATATTATTTATCGTATATGGACAGATGCCAAGTGTGTATTGGTTACAGTTAGTTTATTATATTGTCTACATGCTTCTTGTATGCATTGGAATATCGTATTTCACTGCATCACTTTTTGTTTTTTTTAGGGATGTCGTTCAAATCGTATCCATTGTTCTACAGATTGTTTTCTGGATAACACCGATTGTATGGCAGATGAGTATTTTTGATGAAAAGGTACAGTGGGCACTGAACTTTAATCCTTTGTTTTATCCGGTACGAGGCTATCGTGACGCATTGATGAGTGGAAAATGCTTTTGGGAATATGGATTCGGATGGAATTTGTATTATTGGCTGATTGCGTTGGCTTTTTGTTTAATAGGAATGAGCTGCTTCAAAAAATTAAAACAGCATTTTGCTGACGTATTATAGAAGTGAGGATATTAGGAATGCAAAATTATGCAGTGAATATAGAAAATTTGAATAAAACATATCGCTTATATAATAAACCGTCTGATCGTGTAAAGGAAGCGTTAGGCTTTGGCAAGAAGCAGAGTAAAACTTTTGAGGCGCTTAAGGATGTAAGCTTCAATGTGAAAAAAGGCGAGACAGTGGGGATTATCGGAACGAATGGTGCCGGTAAATCTACTTTGCTGAAAATTGTAACCGGAGTTTTAAGTCCGACAGCAGGAAATATTCAGATAGAAGGTAAGGTTTCTGCTTTATTGGAACTTGGAGCTGGCTTTAATGAAGAATATTCTGGAATAGAAAATATATATTTGAATGGCCGTATGATGGGTTATTCACGTAAGGAAATGGATGAGCGCCTTAACGGAATCGTAGAATTTGCGGATATTGGAGACTTTATCAATCAGCCGGTGAAAACTTACTCAAGCGGTATGTTTGCACGTTTGGCTTTCGCAGTTGCGATTAATGTGGAACCAGATATTCTTATTGTAGATGAAGCACTGAGTGTTGGAGACATTTTCTTCCAGAACAAGTGTTTTAAAAAATTTGATGAGTTAAAACGAAATGGCGTTACGATTCTTTTTGTATCTCATGATATCGGAAGTGTACGCCAGATGTGTTCCAGAGTTTTATGGCTTGATCATGGTACGGTCAGAGCCTTTGGCGAAGCTGCGCATATTTGTGATATGTATATGGACGAAAAGCGAAAATCAGCAGAATATGTGGCCGGACATATTCAGGATGAAGTTGCAGGGAATGTCTTCATGGAAAAAATTGATGAAGAGAGAAAATATCCCAAGATCAGTTTTGTGGAGGATCGTTTTCACAATGACAGTGTGGCAATCCGTTCTCTGTTTTTTACAGATTCCGAAGATAAAGCGGTAAATCGACTGTACGTTGATAAAACTTATCGAACTCATGTAGTAATTGAGTGTATGAAAGATGCACCAAGCCTGATTGTTGGATTTGTGTTGGAGAATAACAAAGGACTTCCTCTGTTTGATATTAACAATTTTATTAATCAGGGCGAAGTGGTCAACGGAAAGAAAAATGACATTATTGAGATCGTGTACGAATATACATTGCCGCGTATCATGAATGGTGTTTATCTGGTAGGAGCAGCGGTAGGTCAGGGTACACAGTCTAAGCATGAAATGCTTACCTGGCTTCATGGTATTATGGAACTGGAAGTCGTAAATCAAGGTTACAATTCTTCTTATATTGAAATTCCAAGCAAGATCAGAGCCTTTTCTAATCGACAGGAAAATGTAATGTTTTTATAGAATTTGTGGGTAAAATATGGATATTGTAATTGTTACATATAATTCTGAAAAATGGATAAAAAGGTGCCTGGATTCTCTGCTGAAGGCAAAGGCACTTTCTTCAGATCTGAAGTTGTTTTTTGTGGATAATCATTCCAGTGATCAGACGGTAGAATTGCTGACTGCTTATAAAAAGAAATACGACTTCAGCCGTTTTGAGATTATTCAGCAGGAACAGAATCAGGGTTTTGGAAATGCTAATAATCTGGGAGCATCCTTTGGAAAGGATGAAATTGTTTGCTTTTTGAACGTTGATACAGAGGTATTCGAAGATACTTTTAAGCGGCTGGAAGAGATAATTGCAGAGTCATCGAAAGAAATCGGAGCCTGGGAATTCAGACAGCTGCCATATGAGCATCCCAAAATTTATGATCCTGTTACTGGCATTACAAGTTGGATGTCCGGAGCAGCATTTGCAGTACGCAGAGAAATTTTTGAAAAACTTCAGGGGTTTGATAAAAATATTTTTATGTATGCGGAGGACGTGGATTTCAGTTGGCGTCTGAGAGCATCCGATTACAAAATTAAATATTGTCCGACTGTGAAAATAATGCATTATTCGTACGAAAGCATTGGAGCGGTGAAGCCGGCGCAGTATGTAAATTCTCTGATTAATAATCTGCTGCTGCGATATCGTTTTGGCAGCTTTTCCGATGTGATGAGAGGCTATTTTCAGTTTGCAATAGTGTTTTTTTTACATCGGGCCCCCTATCCGGGAGCGAAAAAACAATTGCTTCAGGCTTTTGCGGCACATTTTTCACGTATCTCTTCTTTTAATAATAAAAGTTATGCCAGGGCGCAGGTGGGACAGTTCCTGGAGTGGGATTATGAAATTACGCGTGACAATAAAATCCAAACACAGAAGGATTGTGAATTTTGTCCTTTGGTTTCCATTATTGTGCGAACCTGTCAGCGTGCAGAAGTTTTAAGAGAAGCGTTGATCAGCATCCGAAATCAGACGTATTCCAATATAGAGGTTATAGTGGTGGAAGATGGTGAGGCTTCTGCTGAAAAAATGATCGTAGAAGAATTTTCAGATTTGAATATCCGATATTATTCCACCGGAAAGAAAGCCGGACGTTCAGAAGCGGGAAATCTTGCATTATCGAAAGCAGCCGGGGAATATATTAATTTTCTGGACGATGATGATATCTTTTTTGCGGATCATGTAGAAACCCTGGTACAGGCTTTGGCGCAGAACAGAAAATATCTTGCAGCATATGCATTTGGATTTGAGACTCCGGTTGTTGTAGAAAGCACCTCTCCGTACAAATACCATATTAAAGCTTATAATAAGCGATATACGACTGCATTTGATGAAGTAGAGCTGTGTTATCATAATTTTATACCAATACAATGCATTATGTTCTCGAGACGTCTTTATGAAGAATTTGGGGGCTTTGACAGCTCAATGGATTATCTGGAGGACTGGGATTTATGGGTAAGGTATGCGCAAAGGACAAAGTATATTTGTGTGGAAAAAACAACATCTTTGTATAGAGTTCCTTTTGAACAGAAGATTCAGAAAGAACGACAGCATCAATTAGACGAGGCATTAAAAACAGTGCGAAAAAAACACGAATCCTATGAGATTCCTGTGAGTGCAGCAAGACTGGCTGTATATGGAAAAAAACGAATATGGGAGAAATAATAATGAAATTACAAATTCAATCTGTAATTTATGGAAATCAGGTAGACGCTTTGGTGAAAGCAATGAAAGCCCTTCAGCAGGCTGTAAAAGTCTATCACAGACGCGTGGGAGATCTGCAGGTGAGGCTTATTTATGGTGACTCTACACCAACTCCTGTTCTGGATGAAAAAACACAGAAAGATATCCGTGAAATGCTGAAGGCGGAAATTGAATTTGAATATAAAGTATTTGGATTTAATTCCGGAACTGCCAAAGGTCATAATCTGATGGCTGAGAATACAGATGCTGATATTATGATGATCATGAATCCAGATGTTATTTTGGAGCCAACCTGTCTGTGTAAGCTGATGGAACCTCTTAAACTGAAAGAGGTTGGAATGGTGGAGGCAAGACAGACTCCGCTGGAGCATGCAAAGGAATATAATACAAAAACAGGAGAAACGGAATGGGCATCTACTGCCTGTACTGTGTTTAAAACAGAGGTATACAATAAAATAAATGGTTTTGATGCAGAAACCTTCTTTTTATATTGTGATGACCTGGATTTTTCCTGGCGTGTGCGCTTGGCTGGTTATAAAATCATTTATATGCCATCCGCTATTGTATATCATGCTAAAAATCTGTCCTTATCAGGAACCTGGCAGCCTACATCCGCAGAAATATATTATTCTGCAGAAGCAGCCATGCTTCTTGCCTATAAATGGTCAAATCCGGAAAGGGCAGAAAAGCTTTGCCAGCAGTATCTGACTCATGGTGGTGAAAGCGAAAAAAAAGCAGCGCAGGAATATCGTAAAAGAGAAAAAGAGGGTACTTTACCCCAAATGATAGATCCAGAACATAAAATCGGAAGATTTTTAGGGGATGAATATTGTAAGATGCGATTTAAGTTTAATCACTAATTGCTTTGAGGAAATGAGTATGAATAATAAAAATAATAATAGTTGGAAAGATATTATTGGTGAATTTTCAGCGAACAGTAATGTTGGGCTGTATTTAAAAGGATTAGAGCATTTAAATACAGAAGAAAACCAGAAATTATACGAAGAGAAATATCTTCCTGTCATTCAAGGTGAAAAAAAGGAAAATTCTCCTTTTTTAAGCGTTATTATCCGTACGCAGGGAAAGAGAGAGCAGGGATTGCGCGAAGCCCTGCTGTGTCTGCAGGCGCAGGAATGCCAGGACTTTGAAATATTATTGATTGCGCATAAAGCTGATGAAGAACATGGTAAGTTGATCGAAGAAATTCTGGAAGATCAGGAAGAGGAATTCAGAAAGAAAATAAGATTCTTTCGTCTGAATGAAGGAACCAGAACAACTCCGCTGAATTATGGTTTTTCCCATGCGTGGGGCAAGTATGCAGCTGTTTTTGATGATGATGATATTCTTTTCTCAAACTGGGTAGAGGAATTTAAAAAGTGTGCAGAAGAAAACGAGGGCCGTATTCTTCATTCTTTTGCATTTGCACAGGACTGGGAAAATCTGGAAAAACTGGGATATTGTGCAGTGGCTGCTCCGTCTGCAAACTACTGTGTTCCCTTTAATTTGATCAATCAGTTATCTGTTAACAGATGCCCATTGATGACTCTGGCGTTTCCTGTAAATATTTTTCAGAAGGCAGGAATTATATTCAACGAAAGCCTTAATGTGACAGAAGATTGGGAATATTTTATGAGAACCGCTTTTTTATGCGGCGTTTCCGATATTGAAGCACCGACAGCAATCTACAGATTCTGGAAAAACATTGAAACATCTGCCACCTTGCATGATCAGGAAAATTGGGATGCAACGTATCATTCTGTACAAGAGACTTACAACAGTCAGAATATTATTCTGCCGGCAGGAAATATCAGAAGAATCATAGAGCTGTCAACAGCTGGTGCAGCTCAGAATCTTGTAAATGCCAATGGCGAAATGGTAAGTCAACTTTTCTTCAGTAAAGGTGAAAGGTTTAGCAATAATCAGGTGATTCAGGCCGTGAATAAGGCAGAAGCACCGCAATTTGACATCTGGTTTCTATTTGAAGAAAAAACAAATGATTTAACAGCAATGCGATTCGATTTATGTGAAGAAGGACTGTTTATGCTGAAAAATTTCAGTGTGGATATCTGGTTTACAAACGGAGAGAAAAAAGTACTTACGTTAGAGGATTGTGTACATAACGGCCTGGAGACGAAAGAGGGAGTATTTTTCATTAACTCAGATCCGGAAATCGTGTGGGAACTTAAAGATGAAAGACTGCTCGATGTTGTGAATGTGAAAGGGGAATTTGAACGGCGGGTGAAAACCAAAGGATGGGTGAATACGCTGCTGAATATTTTCCCGTTGAAAAAATGTTTTAAAAAGAGAAAACTGCATAACAAAGGATATTTTTAGATTAGGAGGGTAAGACAATGAAAGTATTGGTAACTGGTGCTGCCGGCTATATGGGAAAATATGTAGTAAAAGAACTGCTTGGAAAAGGCCATGAGGTTTATGCAATTGACTTTAACCATAAGGAAATTGATTCAAGAGCTGAAATTCTGGATGTGGATATATTTTCCGGTGATGACAGAATTTATGAAAAGGTAAAATGTCCTGATTTATGTATTCATTTAGCATGGCAGGATGGATTTGTGCATAATTCACCAAAGCATATGGAAAACTTATCAAAGCATTTTACATTTCTGAAGAATTTAATTGATGGCGGCTGCAAAAGAATCGCAGTTATGGGAACCATGCATGAGATTGGATTCTGGGAAGGTGCAGTGGATGAAAATACTCCGTGTAATCCATTATCACAGTATGGTATTGCAAAAAATGCATTGAGACAGTCTCTTTTACTGCTAACCCAGAATTCAGATGTGAAGATTTACTGGTTAAGAGCATATTACATTCTGGGAGATGACAGACGAAACAGTTCTATTTTCACAAAGCTGCTTCAGGCAGTAGAAGATGGAAAAGAAGAATTTCCATTTACTTCAGGTGAAAACAAATATGATTTCATTGACATAAAAGATCTTGCAATGGAAATCGTAGCTGCAAGCACACAGGATGAAATTACTGGAATTATAAATGTCTGCACAGGAAATCCAGTTGCTCTGAAAGATAAGGTGGAAGCATTCATTAAAGAAAAGGGACTTCCGATTAAATTGAAATATGGAGCATTTCCTGACAGACCTTATGATTCCAAGATTATTTATGGCGATAGCACGAAAATAAATAAAATTTTAATGACAACAGGGAAATAACATTATAAAAGGATGTGATCGTGTGGAATTCGGAAATGGAAAAAAGAATCAGTTAGTATGGCGCTCGTCTGAAAACAGATATCATAATGAGGAATTCAAAGTGAATGAAGATAATGACAATGTAAATGTTGCGATACTTGCACGCCAGGTAAATGCAGAAAGTACAGTGCTTGATATTGGCTGCGGTGAGGGCAAATTTGGTGCTATGCTACTGAATAAAAAATGCCAATTATATGGAATCGATATTGATTCAGAAGCATGTCGAAATGCATCGGAAAAATATAAATATAATAAGATATTCTGCACAAATATTGAAGCGCCTGATTATGCGGATGAAGGATTTGCAGAATTAGAAAGTCTGTCTTTTGAATTTGACTATATTGCCTTGATCGACATTCTTGAACATGTAATAAATCCTACAAGGGTTATTGAAAACTCAGTCAGATACTTGAAAGATAAAGGGAAAATCCTGATCAGTGTTCCAAATGTGAATAATGCAGATATATTTTTAAATTTGCTTAATGATCATTTTAATTATCGCGAAGCGGGTGTGCTGGATAATACACACACGAAATATTTTACCAGACATTCCTTTATTGAGTGGATCGAAGATATTAATAGTACAGCAGACTTTGCACTGGATTGTGAATATATAGGAAGTACTTTCGGGGAAACCGAGTTTATGCAGGAAGTGGAGAAAAAGTATCCAAACGTGTATGAACTGATTCAGTTAAATCCATGGTTTAATGCGATTCAGCATTTGTTTGTACTGACCTATTATAAAAACAAAAAAGAGGCAAACACCAATCATCTAGAAGGACTTTTACAGGAAAAGGGTAATGATCTTGTAGGAAAGCTGAATCAGGTGCTTGATTTTTCAGGGGCAGATTTGCAGGAAAAGGATTTTTCAATGCTTCCAAATGAGAGAAGAACTTTAAAAGAGCAGGTCTTTGTATCAGAAGAAGGATGGAAAAAGTGTGCAGATGAGTTAAAGAAAGCGAAAGCCTTTGAGGAAAAAAATCAGAGAGACATTGATGAATTAAAGCAAGCATTAGAGCAATCGCAGCAAATGGTGAGTGAAAAAAATGCGGAGCTTAAAAATGTAGAGGATAAATTGGCGCAAAGTACAGCCGCACTGGAAGAAACTCGTGTTGAGTGGAAAAAGTGTGCAGGGGCATTGGAAGAAACCCGTACCGAATGGAAAGAATGTGCGGAAGCATTGGAAAATGCGAAAAAAGGCTGGGGAGAATGCGCGGAAGCATTAGAAAATGCGAAAAAAGGCTGGAAAGAATGTGCGGAAGCGTTAGAAAGTGCGAAAAAAGGCTGGAAAGAATGTGCGGATGCATTAGAACAGGAAAGAAAATCAAAGTGATGTATCCACATAAGTGAAATATAAGAGGAAATGGAGAAAGAAATTATTTAATGGCGAGGGAGAAAAGAGACAATAATTTTAATATCATTAGGTTTGTTGCTGCAATAATGGTTATGGCTGGACATATGGCATATATTGGTGGCTATACCCTTCCTACATTATGGGGAGAAGGAATTCAGGCGCTCGGAGTAAAAATCTTCTTTTTGATTGGTGGATTTCTTATTGCGAAAAGCTGGGAATCAGATTCTAATCCGGTACGGTATATGACGAAAAGAGTTTTTAGAATTTTTCCTGCGCTTATTGCATTTACATTAGTTGCTGCTTATGTGATTGGACCAATCCTGTCAACACTTACAATCAACGAATATTTTCAGTCACCACTGGTTAGAAATTATCTGCGAAATATATTGTTATTTCCAGCATATTCACTGCCGGGAGTGTTTGAAACAAATCCATATCCCAATGCAGTAAATGGTTCATTATGGACTCTGCCTATAGAATTCGCAATGTATATTTTGGTTCCGATTATTTTGATTCTTGCAGGAAAAAAAAAGGAGAAGAGATATTCTTTTGCTTTTGTTTCTGTGATTACCGTTGTATTATGTTGTCTACAAATGGTAAAACTTTTGTATCATCCTGAATGGCGTTGTGTCATATATGGGACAGATATATGGGCTGCGATGGAACTGATTCCGTGGTATCTGATTGGAGTGTTATTCACTTTTCCATGTATGCAGAAATTGTTAAATATTCAGGTAAGTATTTTGGCAGCCTTCCTGTTGTCCTGTCTGAACCCAGGATCGCTTACCTTTTGTATATTAAAATATGTGACATTTTCATATACAATATTCTCCTTTGCATTGGTGGAAAAACCGACCTTTGCAAAATGCTTTTCGCAGGCTGATATATCATATGGATTATATTTATATGGTTTTTTTGTGCAGCAGATCATAGTATATCTGTTTAATAAAAGCAGCATTGTAATAGGAGAAATTTGGTTATTGGTATTTTGTATTGGCATTACATGCATAATAGCGCTGCTTTCTTTTTTATGCGTAGAAAAGCCGATGCAGCAGCTAAGCAAGAAAATATTGGCCAGATTATAGAAAATGCATAATTATATTAGACTTTTGTTCGTCGATTATCTATGTAAAAACTATATAGTAATCGACGCTGGTTATTATGGATAGCTCTGTAAATCTTGGAAGTAGTACACGTTTTCCCATATTTACATGAATTAGAATACAATGCTGATATGGAATAATTTGATTAATTATACGATAGGGGTTGGAATGATAATTGAAGAATGTAATTTGACATTTGATCCCGATATGCTGGTGAATATCAACTCGTATAGAGAATATCATCCCAAAGAACATTTTTCCACTCTTGCCCGCCGATTACCAATGTAGTAAAATAAACCTACATGGTAATCGGCGGTTTGTTATTATGGAGGGGTTATTTCATGGGCAGATTTGTAAATCTTGGCAATAACGCGTTTCAGACTGCACTTACTATTTATAGTCACAAATTTATTATATGGGAGAAAGAAGTATGAAACAACGTATTCAATGAATTGATGTTGCAAAATGTTTTGGAATGTTTTTTATTTATTTAGGACACTATGGAGTTGTGACAGGAAATGCATATAATTGGGTTTTTAGTTTTCACGTATGTTTATTTTTTTATTTGTCTGGATGCCTTGAAAATTTTAATCATAAAACAATATTAGAAAATATTCAAAAAAAGGTTATTAATATTTTAATTCCTTTTTTCTTTTTCGCTATATTAGGCATTCTATATAATGCTGTATTGATAAATACAAATGTTTATATACACGAGAATTTAATGCTTTTATTAAAAGGGGATATTCGAAATCATATAAATTTTGGGGGCGGATTATGGTTTCTTTCTTGTCTGTTTGTTATTGAAATATTATTTTCTTTTATAAAGAAAATGAATAAAAAAATTATTATATTTATTACATGCTTAATTTTATTTATGTTCTCACAGTTTTTGATTTCTTCACCTCCCACCGTACAACCAAGTTGGTATTGGAATATTGATAGTGCATTATACTATACTATTTTTTATTGTATAGGATTTATTACATATGAGCCGGTCCTTAAACTTTTTAGAAGTAAGAAATCACTTGTAAAATGGATTTCAAATATTGCTCTGCTATTATGTTTTATATATTCGTTTTCCCTATTTTGGAAAAATAATTTATTGTCTAAAATAATTGGATTAAATGATATAATTGGAAAGATGTTTGAAATTATCACTCCGCTTCCTTCTATATTTTTAGTTCTTAGAGTTTCGTATTTTCTATCGGGTGTAGAAATATTGGAACGATTAGGAAGAGCATCTTTGTATTTGTGTGGAAATGAATTTATAATAAAGGAATTGGTTCCGCAGATTCTTGGTATATTCAACATTTCAATAACTATAAGTACTACAATTCAAGCATACATATATTGCTTTTTGCTATTATGTCTTGTAGAAAAATTGTTAATGCCATCTGAAAAATTAATTATAGAAAAATTGCAAAATGAAACTTCTTCTTTAGTTAAAATGTTGTTACAGTGTAAATGATTGTAAGTGTCTTAAAACATGGTGTAGTGACTCCAGACGTTTCTCCTGATATAATGTAATATAGTGGTTTTGAGTCACTTACGAAAAATCACACGTCGGAAAAAGAAGGGAATGAAGGACTTTATCCGTGGAATCATAGAGGAAAATCAGGGCGGTTTTGAGAACAGCCGGGGGAAATATGTTGACAGGTATGATGTATACGGTATGATAGTGAAGCGTTTTTTATGCGAGGGAGACACGAAAAAAAGGAACTTTCATATTTATTACAGTGACGGAAAAGCTTACAGTAAAAAGTAGGAGATCAAGCCCTGGATGAAAAGATTGAACGCAGATAAGCATTCCCCCGCTTCAAGTGTGCGGAGCACTAAGCAGCAGGTGAGGGGGATGCTTCTGTCAGTGGGAATTGAAAGCTCCCACTGACAGATCGCGAAGCGACTGCGTTCATGAGCAAGTAGAGAAGCGGATTGCGAATGTACGCTTTACAAAGTGGAAGCGGATGTGATCGCAGCGAAGAAAAGATATGACCATGCAACCGCAGTTTTGAAAGAGCTATTGGACAAGCGGGATACGATAAGGAAAGATGAAATCCTGTCAGCAATTGTAAAGAGTGGACGGTCTTATGAGGAGATAATGAACTTCCTGAATGTGGAAGAAACTGAGAGAGAAACAAAGGAATAGACAAGGAATGCACCACAACTGCGGCTGTGGTGCGAGTTTTAGGCGGAAAATTTCTGGAGGTTCACATTGAGGGGAAAAAAGTATTGATCGGATAGTTTGGGGAACAATCCCCTTGCCCGCCGATTGCCTATGTAGTAAAATAAAGCTACAAGACAATCGACGGATTTTTTGCGTAAAGAAAACTTACTTAAGAATCACCGGAAAGGAAAACATTTAAAATGGATAAAATAGCAGTACTAATCCCCTGTTACAACGAGAGCAAAACCATAGAAAAGGTTGTAACAGATTTCAAGAAAGTATTGCCGGAAGCGGTAATATATGTATACGATAATAATTCCACTGACCATACAGATGAAATTGCCCGCAGAGCAGGTGCTGTAGTCAGATATGAATATCAGCAGGGCAAAGGAAACGTTATTCGCAGGATGTTTCGTGAAATTGATGCACAGTGCTATATCATGGCAGACGGAGATGATACTTATCCCGCAGAGTTTGCCCCCTCAATGGTTGAGAAGGTATTGAATAAAAAGGTTGATATGGTAGTGGGAGATCGTCTGTCATCTACTTATTTTACAGAGAATAAGCGGCCATTCCATAATTTTGGAAACAGTCTGGTGCGTAAATGCATTAACATTATGTTTAAAACCCAGATAAACGACATCATGACAGGCTACAGAGCATTCAGCTACCAGTTTGTAAAGTCCTTCCCTGTATTATCCAAGGGGTTTGAGATTGAGACTGAAATGAGCATTCACGCAGTTGATAAGAACATGTATATCGAAAATGAAGTGATTGAGTACAGAGATCGTCCCGAAGGCAGTGAATCCAAACTGAATACATATTCAGATGGCTTCCGGGTACTGAAAACCATAGCCAAATTATACCGCAATTATAAGCCAATGGCATTCTTCGGACTGGTGGCAGCAGTGCTTTTGATCCTTGGAATTGGATTCTTTATCCCGGTATTTGTAACCTTCCTTGAAACCGGACGCGTGGGAAAAATTCCTACTCTGATCGTATGTGGTTTTGCTGTTTTGGGAGCAATTCAGTCATTGTTTTCCGGACTGGTCCTGCAGACAATGGTTCAGAAGAACCGGCAGGACTTTGAAATGGAACTGCAGAGAATACAGGAGCAGTATAACAAATTATTATGAAAGTTCTGGACAGCAGTGCGAAGCACGAACGTTCATATATGGTAGTAACGCTAGAGCCTGTTTGAAAAATCATTCCCGCAATCTGCATGCCCCACTTTGCGGTATATTTTGCCCGAATTCGATTGTCGTAGCCCGCTACGGCGCCCTCATCCGGACAAAATCTCCCACAAATTGTGACGCACATCTTGCAGAAAGCCCTTTTCAAACACGCTCTAGAGAAGATATGTCTGCCTGGAGAAATAATAAAAAGTGGAAGCACAAAAAAGGCTTCCACTTTTTGTTATATGATCATTGTTATAGCCTGTACAACAACAAGACTTTCAATCACCATCATAGTTTCCCATATTTTACAGCTGCGGTTATGATCCACAGACACCATAGCTGTAGAGAACAGGGAAAACAGCGCTGGAGCAAGAGGAAGAAAATAACGTCCCTGAATGCCCTGTATATGATCACAATCCATTGTGGTATAACCGACCATCATGGAAAACATGATCAGCAGCAAAGATCCCAGACAGCTAAAGGCGATAAATGTCCGGTTTTTCCTGGTGAAAACCGGGGCGTCTCCTTTTACGTTTACAAGCAGTAAAAGAATGATCAGGAATACTATTAAAAGGGACCAGTTGATATTAATATCCAGCCAGGATAATTTTCCACCTAATAAGCCTCGTAGAATGGTGTCACTGCACTGGATGACCGTATTCCATAAAATATAAATGGTTTGGAGCGGGTGCTGGAATACATATGAAATCGGATAAATAGTATTTTCCGGATCCGCAGAAATATCTGTGGCAAACATTGCAGAAAACATAGGCATAAATTTAATTAAAGTAACTGCAATTAAAAGGACAGCTCCCACGCAGATACATAAAGGAACGATCCAGCGCATCTTTTTATGCATGTGATGATGGGGCACATGGGAAAAACACATGAGCAACAATAACAAAAGTGGAAGGTAAACCCCGCCTTTCACAATTGCAATGAACAGTGCCAGAAATCCAAGAGCAATCAGGTAACTTTTTTTTCGTCTGGGGTTATGTAAACTGTAAAAACACAGCGCCGTAAACAAAAAAATGAACCCATTTATCACAGAATCATAGGAAGCAGAAGCTGCCTGCTGCAGTGTGATAGGCAAAAGCCCAAGTGCTCCCAGAAGATTTTTTCCAAATGGTGCAATGCAAATGGCTAAATAGACCAGAAGAATAAATACCAAAAGACTGCAGATTCTTGCCAGCTGGAAAGTAAGCATGGGGGAAAGGTGTAGCAGCCTGCCTATACTAAGTCCTATCGCAGCCGGAACATAAACGACTGCAGGAACCAGACTTGATGTGCTTACATAGGAAATCTCGATCAGATCCGTATCCGAAGCAAACTCAAGGCTGTGAAACAGAAGCTGGTAGTAGGAGTTCGTCTCCAGTCCATTGCTTAACATATCGCTTAACTGAGCGTCACAACGCCGTTTATATATGGTGCTGCCTGGGGTTTCCGTATTTTTTACAAACAGCATTTTGTTAGAAAGGCTGTAAGCTGCATCAAAATGCGTTGGTTCATCCGGAACTCCGTGAACAGTAACCAGGCATTGGAAAATCAGTCCCAGAAATAAAGCTACAGGAACATAAAATTTCTGCACAGTCATCTGGCGGATAATGATCAGATAAAATGTCATTATTATAAATAAAAGCAAGATCACACACAGCGCAATATAAAAATAAAGCATGAAATTATTGTCGCCGTAAGTGAAGGAATAAATAATATTTGTATGACTGTTTGTATCGTTGTTAAACTCCTGAACCAGGGCCTGTTTTTCATTTGATGTAAAAGAAAGAACCGTTTTGTCCCCATTTATTAATTCCAGTTTTAATTGTAAATGTGCATTTTCAGAGGCACTTACTGGCTGGGGCAGATCGCAGGTCAGTTCTTTCTTTTTTGTTGCTCGGAAAACGGAAAGTGCGTGTTCTGCCTGATAATAAATTTCTCCAGAATCTGCATTTGCCAGAGTGATGAAAAGGCGGGCATTGGAATTTTTATTTTTTGCAGTGCCCTCAAGTGTAAACATCTTTAACTCAGGAACTGTACAGGTAAACGTCTCTGTAAGAACGGGGGAATCCGAGGACAAGGTTATGGTACCTGTAGGTTTATGAGTTGTCATCATAACGTACTCAATGGGCTGATGAAGGTTAAAACGAAACTGGGCTTTATACATAAGAAGACATACACCACTGATAGAGAGAAGAATGATAAAAAGCGAGAGGATATGTCCTGGTATTTTCTTTTCTTTATTCATATATAGAATCTCCTGTGTAAAAAATATTTGTGAAATATGCTCTGCTATTCACACAAAAATAAAATTTCATGTTAAAATATTATAACGAATCGGAAATAAATATGCAATGATTTATAAGAAAAGAGAGGGATAAATGAAGAAACGGAAGCGCTTACTGGTTATACTTTCAACATTTGTCATGGCTGCTCAGCCCCTGTGCGTTGCCGCAGAAATGCAGGATGCAGAAGGCTTTGGGGCAGTAGAAGAAATATGGGCTGACGAGGAGAACGAGGAGGAATTTTCAGCTGCTCCTGAAGTGGGGAATGAGGATTTAAATGGCTTTCAGGCTGAAATTTCCACAGAGGAAAATGACAGGATTGAGGCAGAAGAATCTGGTGAGATCATCTCCGGTGCTATTGCAGGAGATTCCGTTGACAGCGGCATCAGCCTTTTTTCTCTGGACTATTACACGGACAGCTATGGTGCTCAGTTGGATGGAAATGCAAAGGCCTTGTACGATCTTCTGGTGCAGAATTATGTGGTGGATTACAGCCAGTATCTGGACAGCGTTGATTTTCCTTTTGAATTTCCTGATACCATTACATTTGAAGCAGTTGTTGAGGATGGCAGTTTTCAGAGAAAAGGAGAAAGCTATGTACAGGCTACCGATGATGTGAAAACAGCAATTCAGGCAGCTTCAGATGCTTTTTCCTATGATTATCCACAAGCTTTCTGGTTCAGGGGCAGCAACTATGGATACCGGGTCAGCTGTGTTCGGGATGGGTCCTCTTCTACCGGATACAGGGGAACCTTTAAGAATTTCACCTTTAAACCGGCGAACAGGGAAATCAGTGAGAATGCCCATACTCGAATGGGGGATTTTATGGATGGTGTTCAGAATGCTGTTGCAGAGCTGAATGAGCAGACTTTGGGCATGGATATGGAGCAGAAAATAAAGCGGATTCATGATTATATCTGTCAGAGAGTTACTTACAGGAACGATAATACTTTGTGGGTGCATTCTGCCGCCTCGTTGTTTCTGGATGCAGATCCTGCATTTGTCTGTGAGGGCTATGCGAAATCCATGAAAATTTTCTGCTATTATATGGGAATAAATTGTGCATGTATCAGCGGAACAGCCAGGGGAACTTCTTCAGGAATTCCTGGAGCGCACATGTGGAATTATGTACAGATGGATGATGGAAACTGGTATCTGGTGGATGCCACATGGGATGATGTGGGAACCCCTCCATCTTCACGGTATTTGCTGGTAGGAAGGGCTACAAAGGGGCAATATATTACCATTGGTGAGGAACGTGTGGAGTATACTAGTTTTTCTACTACTTCAGCAGAAACGGCTGGTCCTGTGTTTATTTTGCCGGTTCTGGCAGAAGAGAGTTATGCGGATAATAAGGGGAAAAATGAGCCCGCAGTTACATCTGCGCCTACAGTGACACCAACTGCGGCGGTAAGTGCGGGACCGCCCCCGACTGCAAGTGCGGAACCGACCCCGACCGTAAGCGTGAAACCAGCGCCAACCGTAAGTGTGGCTCCGACTCCGACTGCAAGTGCGGAACCGACCCCGACCGTAAGCGTGAAACCGGCGCCAACCGTAAGTGTGGCTCCGACCCCGACTGCAAGTGCGGAACCGACCCCGACCGTAAGCGTGAAACCAGCGCCAACCGTAAGTGTGGCTCCGACTCCGACTGCAAGTGCGGAACCGACCCCGACCGTAAGCGTGAAACCGGCGCCAACCGTAAGTGTGGCTCCGACCCCGACTGCAAGTGCGGAACCGGCACCGACTGTAAGCGTGAAACCGGCGCCAACGGCAAGTGCGAAAACGACACCCACCGCGAGTGTAGCCCCGATACCAACTGTAAGCGTGGCTCCAATACCGACTGCGACACCTATACCAACTACCACCATACTTACCTTACGGGTAAAACAAACCTACAAGTCAGGTGGTAAAATAAAGTCAGTCCGCACCACCAATAAGAAGATTGTCAAAGTGGATAAGAAGGGCAAAATCACTGGGAAAAAAGCCGGAAAAGCAACGGTAACCATCACCTATACCAACGGAAGCCGCAGGATTTTCCGGGTAAAAGTGCAGAAAGGCATTGTAAAAACAACGGCTGTTTCCGTGAATAAACGGAATATAATCCTTGCCAGAAAAGGAAAAAGCTTTCAGCTGAAAGTTACTCGCACACCAGTCACCAGCCAGCAAAAAGTAACTTATAAAAGTTCCAATTCCAAAGTAGCAGCAGTAAATTCAAAAGGAAAAATAGTTGCGAAAAAGAAAGGAACAGCTACAATTACAGTGAAGTCAGGAAACAAAAAAATTACCTGCAAAGTCAAAGTAAAGAAATAACCCCAAAATACTGTCAGAACCGAAACAAAATAAAGTTTTGGTTTTGACAGTATTTTTTTATTGACAAAGCCCAAAAATATGATATACTTTGATAATCAAACTATTTTAAAATAAAAACAAGAAACTACACAACATACCTGGAGGGTATTATGGTTGGAAAAATAAAGGGAACCGGTTCCTACAGGCCGGTTCAGGTGTGGGACAATGACAAACTGTCCCACATGATGGATACAAGTGATGAGTGGATTCGTGGGCGAACCGGAATCGGTCAGAGACACATTGCAAGCGGTGGAGAGAACGTTGCTTATATGGCGGCTCGTGCGGCTGAGGAAGCTCTTTCAGATGCAGGAATGCGACCGGAAGAGATTGACTTGCTCCTGGTGTCTACCATGTCATCTGAAAGGATTATGCCATGTGCTGCCTGTGAAGTGCAGAAACTGATCGGTGCAGTGAACGCAGCCTGCTTTGATCTGAACGGTGCATGCACAGGATTTCTGTTGGCATTGAATACAGCTCAAGCCTATCTGGGGCAGCAGATTTATCGCAGGGCATTGGTAATCGGTTCAGAAACTCTTTCCCATCTTACAAACTGGAAGGACAGAAGTACCTGCGTATTGTTTGGCGATGGCGCCGGTGCGGTGGTGCTGGAAGCGGAAGAAAATGCAGTCTATACCCAGGCTGTTCATTCTATTGGAAGCAGAGGCGAAGCCCTTACCTGTGTCAGCCGCAATCAGCAGCAATTTATAGAAAAAGACGCAGATATTTCTTCAACTTACATGCAGATGGATGGAAAAGAAGTATTCAAATTTGCAGTTTCCAAAGTTCCGGAAGTGATTATGGAGGTTTTGGAAAAAGCAGGAAAAACAAAAGAAGAAATCCGCTTTTACATGCTTCATCAGGCGAATAAAAGGATCGTTGCTTCAGTGGCAAAACACATGAACGAACCTTTGGAAAAGTATCCGATGAACATAGAAAATTTAGGAAATACATCCTCCGCAAGCATTCCGCTTCTCCTGGATGAGTGGAATAAAAAAGGCAGATTAAATTCAGAAGACTGGATTATCCTTTCAGGATTTGGCGGTGGACTTACCTATGGAGCCAGCCTGCTTCAGTGGTAAAAATGTGTATCAGGGCTTTGAAAAATAAAACTATAGCAGATAAAAAAGGCTGCTTTGCCATGGAAATCAGGTAATTCAGGCTGATAAATACAGGTTGTTAGAGAGCGCTTTGAAAATCATTTCCGCAATTTGCGCGCCTATTTTGCAGTATATTTTGCAGAATGTCTTTTTCAACACACTCGGGTCATATAAAGTGAACAGCAACCAAGTAAAGCTTTGAATCATAAAAAGTTGAAAATGGATTTGAAAATCTAAAAAACAAAATAAGGAGAACAAAAAAATGTTAGAAAAAATCAAAGAAATCGCAGCAGATTCATTAGGAGCAGACGTAAGTACAATGACAGCAGAAACATCTTTCAAAGAAGATCTCGGAGCAGATTCCCTTGATCTTTTTGAGATGGTAATGGCACTGGAGGAAGAGTTTGAGGTAGAGATTCCTACTGAAGATCTTGAGAATATTAAGACCATCGGTGATGTGGAAAGCTATCTTCAGAGTCGCCAGTAATTTGAAAATTTTGTATTCAGACTTTGGCAGTATACAGAAATAATCAGCCGGAATGTCAGGAAATATAAGTTATTTAAAGGATGATTCCGGCATGTATTTGCCATAGGCGGGCATGGTATAACGGAATTACAGAATGGAGAATTTCATGAAAACAGAAGTTACAGAATTACTTGGAATTGAATACCCGATCATTCAGGGCGGCATGGCCTGGGTGGCAGAATATCATCTGGCAGCAGCTGTTTCAGCAGCTGGCGGACTGGGGCTGATTGGAGCCGCAAGCGCTCCTGCAGACTGGGTTCGTCAGCAGGTACGGGAGGTAAAAAAACTGACCGATAAACCTTTTGGTGTGAATATTATGCTGATGAGTCCATACGCAGATGAGATTGCACAGGTAATTGTGGAAGAAAAAGTTCCAGTGGTTACAACCGGTGCAGGAAACCCTGAGAAATACATGAAAATGTGGAAGGAAGCAGGAGTAAAGATCATTCCGGTTATTGCTTCTGTGGCTCACGCAAAGAGAATGGAGCGATGCGGAGCGGATGCCGTAGTGGCAGAAGGATGTGAATCCGGCGGCCATATCGGTGAGACAACCACAATGGTTCTGGTGCCTCAGGTCGTAGATGCAGTGAACATTCCGGTTATTGCAGCTGGTGGAATCGCAGACGGAAGAGGGATTGCAGCAGCCTTCATGCTTGGTGCAAAAGCCGTTCAGATGGGAACTCATTTTGTGGCAACCACAGAGTGCTGGGCACATCAGAATTACAAAGATATGATACTGAAAGCAAAGGACATTGACACAAAAGTAACCGGTCGCTCCACCGGTCATCCGGTACGTGCTCTCCGCAATCAGATGACAAAAGAATACTTGAAAAAAGAGGCAGAAGGAGTTCCGTTTGAGGAACTGGAGCAGATGACACTTGGCAGCCTGCGCCGTGCTGTTGTAGACGGAGATGTGAAAATGGGAAGCGTTATGGCTGGTCAGAGTGCAGGACTTGTGAAGGAGCAGATGAGCTGTCAGGAACTGATCAGAAAGCTGGTAAAAGAGACGGATGCGTTGTTGAAAGGAACTGGAATTTATGAGTAAGATCGCATTTCTTTTCCCTGGACAGGGAGCACAGAAGGCTGGAATGGGACAGGATTTTTATGAAAAGTATCCCTCTGCCAGACAGATTTTTGACCAGGCAAGTCAATGGCTTTCTCTGGATATGAAAGCTCTTTGCTTTGAAAAAAATGACAGATTAAACCTTACAGAATATACGCAGGCAGCACTGGTAACCACTTGTCTTGCAATGGAAAAAGTGGTGGAGGAGTGTGGGCTTCATCCGGATATAACTGCCGGATTAAGCCTTGGAGAGTACTGTGCCATCGCTGTTTCAGGTGGAATGAGTGTGAAAGATGCCATAGTAACTGTGCGAAAAAGAGGAATTCTTATGGAACACGCAGTGCCGGCAGGAGAAGGCTCTATGGCAGCTGTTATAGGTCTTGATGCAGATAAGATCCAGACCGCAATTGCAGGAACAAAGGCTGAAATTGCCAATTATAATTGCCCTGGACAGATTGTTATCACAGGACCAAAACCCGCTGTAGAAGAAGCTTCTGTGAAGCTGAAAGAAGCCGGTGCAAGGCGTGTACTTTCCCTTGCAGTAAGTGGTCCTTTTCATTCCTCTTTGCTTCAAAATGCAGGAAAAGAACTGGAAAAAGAACTGTCAAAAGTAGAGTTTTCCGGTCTGAAGATTCCTTATGTGACCAATGTAACCGCCCAGTATGTGACAGACATCAGCGAGACAAAAAATCTTCTTGCAAGGCAGATTTCTTCCTCTGTTCTCTGGCTGCAGAGTGTGGAAAAGATGATTCAGGAGGGTGTGGATACTTTCGTAGAAATTGGTCCCGGAAAGACTTTGGCTGGTTTTATGAAGAAAATAGCGCCGGAAATGAAGACCTATAATATTCAGAATGTGGAAGATCTTGAACAGATTTCAGATCTTATACACAGTAGAAAATAAGATCAAAAACAGTTAATTAAAATAATACAGGTATTATCAGAAGCAGCCGATACGGAGAAATTCAGAAGTGGTTAACAAAGGAAAAGTTAATGTTTGTCGTGCTGGAAAAATATGATATTCACCTGACTTTACAGGAGTAAAACAAGGAATGAATGCAGAAAAAAAGATTGCAGTTGTAACAGGTGCTTCCCGTGGAATCGGAAGAGCAATTGCTCTTGAACTTGCTGCTAAGGGAGCATTTGTAGTTATAAATTATAATGGTTCAAAAGAAAAAGCAGAGGCAGTGAAAGCAGAGATTATTGCTGCCGGAGGTTCGGCTGAAACCAGTCAGTGCAACGTATCTGACTTTGATGCCTGCGGTGCTTTTATTAAAGAAACAGTAAAAAAATATGGACAGATAGATATCTTGGTGAATAATGCAGGAATTACAAAAGACGGGCTTCTGATGGCAATGAGTGAGGAAGATTTCTGCAGGGTTATAGATACAAATCTTAAAGGAACTTTTAACTGCATTCGTCATGTGACCAGACAGATGTTGAAGCAGAAAAGCGGACGCATTGTAAATATGGCATCCATTGTTGGCATCGGCGGAAACCCCGGACAGGCTAATTATGCAGCCTCAAAAGCAGGTGTGATCGGTCTCACAAAGACTGCAGCAAAGGAACTTGCATCAAGAGGAATTACCGTAAATGCCGTTGCTCCTGGCTTTATCAGAACGGACATGACAGATGTACTTTCTGATAAGGTAAAAGAAGAAACCTTGAAGAATATTCCTATGGGAACTTATGGTGAACCGGAGGATGTAGCCAAGGCAGTAGCATTCCTGGCATCACCGGAAGCCAGATATATTACAGGGCAGGTTTTGTGCGTAGACGGAGGAATGTTATGAGTAAAAGACGTGTAGTGGTGACTGGACTTGGAGCAGTAACACCTGTGGGAAATAATGTGCAGGCCTTCTGGGAAAGTGTAAAAACAGGTAAGGTAGGAATCGGAGAAATTACCAGATTTGATACTGCAGATTTTAAGGTGAAGCTTGCTGCAGAAGTAAAAAATTTTAATGCAAAAGATTATATGGATTTTAAAGCTGCCAAACGAATGGAGTTGTTTTCCCAGTATGCAGTGGCTGCATCAAAGGAAGCTATGGCAGATGCAGGAATTGAAATGGAAAAAGAAGATCCTTTCCGCATCGGGGTAATTGTGGGTTCTGGCATTGGAAGCCTTCCTGCAATGGAGGCAGCAGATCAGAGACTGATCCAGCGCGGACCATCCAAGGTTGACCCTCTTCTTGTTCCCAAAATGATCAGCAATATGGCCGCTGGAAACGTATCCATTGCGCTTGGTGCAAGGGGAAAATGCACCAACGTAGTGACTGCCTGTGCGTCTGGAACACATTGTATCGGAGATGCATTTCGTGCAATCCAGTATGGCGATGCAGAAGTTATGATCGCAGGGGGAACGGAAGGTGCGATCAGCCCGGTTGGTGTGGCTGGATTTACGAATCTGACCGCTCTTAGCACCAGTCAGGATCCATATCGTGCATCCATTCCATTCGATAAAGAAAGAGGCGGTTTCGTAATTGGAGAAGGAGCCGGAGTTGTTGTTCTGGAGGAACTTGAGCATGCAAAAGCACGTGGTGCGAGGATCTATGCTGAGGTAGTGGGATATGGCGCAACTGCCGATGCCTACCACATTACTTCTCCGATTGAAGACGGCAGCGGAGCGGCGCATGCTATGACGGATGCCATGAAAGAAGCTGGTGTACAACCTGAAGAAATCGACTACATTAATGCGCACGGAACCGGTACACATCACAACGATCTCTTTGAGACAAGAGCCATTAAAGCAGCACTTGGAGATGCGGCAAAGAAGGTAAAAATCAATTCTACTAAATCTATGATCGGACATCTTTTAGGAGCCGCCGGAGGTGTGGAAGCTGTTGTCTGTGTGAAGTCCATTGAGGAAGGTTTTATTCATCAGACTGTAGGCACAAAGGAGACAGAAGAAGAGTTGGATCTCGATTATTGTATCGGCGGACCAACACGGCAGGAAGTAAATTATGCTATGAGTAATTCTCTTGGATTTGGTGGACATAACGCAGTACTTTTAATGAAAAAATACAGGTAAAAGTGAGTAATATCAGTTTGCGAAGCCTGTAACTTTGAAGGTACTGAACAGCTACATTTAAAGTATGAATTGCTGCAGAAATTGCTGTAAATAAGGAGAAAAAATCATGGAATTTGAACAGATATTAAAGTTGGTTGACCATGTATCAGCTTCTCATCTGGAGTCTTTCTGCTATGAAAGTGATGGAGTGAAACTGACTTTAAATAATAAAATTGCACCTGTGATCATACCTGGAACCATGCAAAATAACATATTATCTGGTGCTGAAACAGGAGAAAAAGGTTTCGTATATGGAGAAAAGTATAGCATTTCAGAACAGGCTCCAGATAGAAAAATGGCGGATAAAGAACTTTCTGCAAGTGAGAAAAAACAGGCTTCAGATACAATGATTTCCAACGGAGAACCAACAGGAAATACTGTGAAATCTCCTCTGGTAGGAACATTCTATGCAGCTCCATCTGAGGATGCTCCTGCCTTTGTAAAAGTGGGAGATATAGTAAAAAAAGGACAGATTCTTGCTATTGTAGAAGCTATGAAACTGATGAACGATATTGAAAGCGATTTTGATGGAGAAGTTGCAGAAATTCTGGTTGAAAACGGTCAGCCTGTAGAGTATGGACAGCCGTTATTTGTAATCCGTTGATATGGAAAGAAGCTAAATTTTATAATATCCATGTTAAAAGGTCAGAATCCCTTTTGACACGCAGACCATTTTATCAAAAATAGGATAAATACATTTGTTTTTCAATGAAATAGGAGCAGATATGAATCACTTAAATATAAAACAAATTGAGGAAATTCTTCCTCATCGTCACCCGTTCCTTTTGGTTGACTACATCGAAGATTATGAACCGGGAGAATTTGCTGTTGGCTATAAATGTGTCACATTCCGGGAGGATTTTTTTAAAGGACATTTTCCCCAGGAGCCGGTAATGCCAGGCGTTCTGATCGTGGAGGCACTGGCACAGACAGGTGCGGTCGCGATTCTTTCCAAGCCTGAAAACAAAGGCAGGATTGCTTACTTTGGCGGCATTGATAAGTGCCGGTTTAAAGGGAAAGTTCAGCCTGGAGATAAGCTAAAACTGGAAATGAAAGTCATGAAACAGAAAGGGCCTATGGGTGTTGGAGAGGCTGTGGCAACTGTGGATGGAAAGGTTGTAGTGAAAGCGGAACTTACTTTTATGGTGGGCTAGATAGATATATATAACGATACTCGGAAGGGTGAAATTATGATCAGAAAGTTATTAATTGCCAATCGCGGAGAAATTGCCGTAAGGATCATCCGCGCCTGTCGGGAAATGGGAATAGAAGCAGTTGCAGTGTATTCTGAGGCAGACAAAGAAAGCCTGCATACGCAGCTTGCAGACGAAGCCATCTGTATTGGACCGGGACCTTCTGTTAAAAGTTATCTGAATATGGAAAGTATTATCAGTGCCGCCATAGTATCCGGTGCAGATGCAATACATCCTGGATTTGGCTTCTTATCTGAAAATGCCAGATTTGCCCAGATTTGTGAGCAGTGCGGCATCACTTTTGTGGGACCTCCATCACAGGTAATCCAGAATCTGGGAAACAAACAGATTGCCAGAAATACCATGGAAGCAGCAGGAGTTCCAGTAATCCCCGGCACTACAAAAGCTATTCTGGATGTGGAAACAGGAGCAAGAGAGGCCAGTCAGATTGGCTATCCGGTCATCATAAAAGCAGCTCTTGGAGGCGGTGGAAAAGGTATGAGAACTGCCTTCTCTCCGGAGGACTTTGAACTGGCATTTCTTACAGCCCAGAAGGAATCTCAGATCGCATTTGGAGATGGAACCATGTATATCGAGCATTTTGTGGAACATCCCAGACATATTGAATTTCAGATCCTTGCAGACAGTCATGGAAATGTAGTACACCTTGGAGAAAGGGACTGTTCGATTCAGCGAAATCATCAGAAAATGATTGAAGAATCTCCTTCTATGGCAGTGTCAGAAGAGCTGCGGAAAGAGATGGGAATTGCAGCAGTAAAAGCGGCGAAAGCAGCACATTATGTAAATGCCGGAACTATTGAATTTCTCCTTGAAAAGACAGGGAAATTTTATTTTATGGAGATGAATACCCGTATTCAGGTTGAGCATCCTGTGACAGAATGGGTTACCGGTCTGGATCTGGTTAAGGAGCAGTTAAGGATTGCTTCCGGGGAAGCTCTGCCTTTTTCCCAGGAAGATATTCATATTCAGGGACATGCTATAGAATGTCGTATTAATGCCGAAAATCCATGGAAAAATTTTCGCCCGTCACCTGGAACAATCACGGATCTTCATCTTCCCGGAGGCCAGGGAATCCGGGTAGATACAGGAATTTACAATGGTTATCAGATTCCACCGTATTATGATTCCATGCTTGCAAAGCTGATCGTACACGGCAATAACCGTGAGGAAGCAATTGCAAAAATGAAAAGCGCTCTGGGAGAAATGATCATTCAGGGTGTTGATACAAATGTAGACTATCAGTTTGAAATTATGAACGATCCGGACTATCAGAAAGGTGTATTTGATATCGGCTTTCTGGAGAGTCATCAGATCGGAGGAGTGAAGGTAAATGAAGCTTAGATATGCCTTTAAACGTACAATTGCAAACAAATCTGCAGGTGCAGATAAAGAACTGAAACCAGAAGTGCCGGATGGTATGCTGAAGAAATGCAATGCCTGCAAGGCCGCTGTATTTGTAGATGAGGTGAAAAAGAATGCCTATATCTGTCCGCATTGCGGCAATTATTTCCGTGTTCATGCAAGGAGAAGAATCGAAATGCTGGCAGATGAAGGAACCTTTGAAGAGTGGGATAAGGTAATGCCAATAAGTAATCCTTTGTCCTATAAAGGGTACGAAGAGAAGGTAAAAAAGCTTCAGGAAAAGACAAACCTGGACGAAGCAATTGTCACAGGAAAGGCAAAAATAGGCGGAATATCTGTAGTACTTGGAGTGTGTGACAGCCGTTTTCTTATGGCTAGTATGGGAGAAAATGTGGGAGAAAAAATTGCCAGAGCAGTGGAAAGGGCAACACAGGAACGTCTGCCTGTAGTGCTTTTTGCCTGCTCAGGAGGTGCCAGAATGCAGGAAGGAATTGTATCCCTGATGCAGATGGCAAAGACTTCCGCTGCTTTAAAAAGACACAGCGATTCCGGGCTTCTTTATATCAGTGTCCTTACGAATCCAACTACAGGTGGTGTGACAGCAAGCTTTGCCATGTTGGGAGATATTATCCTGGCAGAACCAGGTGCATTAATTGGTTTTGCAGGTCCCAGAGTGATAGAACAAACGATCCGGCAGAAGCTTCCTAAAGGCTTTCAGAGTTCAGAATTTCTGTTGGAACATGGATTTATTGATCAGATTGCAGAACGAAAGAACATGAAAGAAACACTGGCCAGACTCTTGAAAATGCACTGTAAAAATGACTGCGCAGAAAGTCTGGAAGGGCAGGAAAATGCAGAGAATATTTCTGTAAAAAAATCTGATTCAGCTGATAGCATGTCTGTAAACAGCAAATTGAATGTGGATTTTACGACGAAAATCACAGCAAAAAAATCTGCCTGGGAGCATGTTTCTCTTGCACGAAGCAAAGAACGCCCAACAGGAAAAGATTATCTTCCATGGTTGTTTGATTATTTTACAGAGCTTCATGGAGACAGACTTTTTGGTGATGACCCGGCTCTGGTTGGCGGTATTGCATACCTGGCAGGAAAGCCTGTAACTGTGATTGTCCAGGAAAAAGGAAATGGTACAAAAGAGAATATTGCCCATAATTTTGGCATGGTTTCTCCGGAAGGTTATCGAAAATCCCTGCGTCTTATGAAGCAGGCAGAAAAGTTCCACAGACCAGTGATCTGCCTTGTGGATACACCTGGGGCATTCTGTGGACTGGAGGCGGAAGAACGGGGCCAGGGAGAGGCAATTGCCCGAAATCTGTATGAGCTCTCCAGCCTTAAAGTTCCGGTGCTTTCTATTGTAATTGGAGAAGGTGGCAGCGGTGGGGCCCTTGCTCTTGCCGCAGGTGATCAGGTCTGGATGATGGAGAATTCCATTTATTCAATTCTTTCCCCAGAAGGCTTTGCATCTATTTTGTGGAAAGACAGCACACGGGCAAAGGAAGCCGCAGAAGTAATGAAGCTGACAGCCGTAGATCTGAAGGACCTTGGAATTATTGAGCAGGTAATCCCTGAGAATCAGCCTCTTACCAGAGAAAATATGGCAGATACCATGGAAGAGTTGAAAAACAGAATAGAAGAATTCCTGGAAACTTATCAGTTGCTTGATCCGGAAAAATTACTGAATAAGCGCTATAAGCGTTTTCGAAATTTGTAAAATTGTAGAAAAACATATCAAATTGTGATATACTTACCGTAAATATTTGCTTGAATGTTTTATAGAAAATAATGTTGTCACATTATAGGAGAGAAAAGAGTGGAGAACAGGGAAGTTATTAATGATGTACTGGTACATCTGTTTAACGAGATTATGGAGCTGGAAGAGCAGGCAATCATTACGGAAGAATATAAGGATATCACCAATAATGATATGCATATTATTGAAGCTGTAGGCCTTGGTGGGAACAAAATGTCCGACATTGCGGCCAAACTGAATATCACCGTAGGTTCCCTGACTACTTCCATGAACAGCCTTGTAAAAAAGGGATACGCCACAAGGGAGCGAAGTGAGCAGGATCGCCGTGTGGTATTTATCCATCTCACCCTGAAAGGAAGAAAGGCATATCATCACCATGCGGAATTTCACCGCAAAATGACAGATGCAGTGCTTGATGTACTGGACGAGAAGGAAGCGCTTGTCCTTGCCAAGGCCCTGGACAGTCTGACCCTTTTCTTCAGGCAGTATAAAGCATGATATGGGTAGAACCGGATTATTTTGACTGTGACGAAACTGAATTTCTCTTTTTCCTGAATTCCATGTTTTGATCTGGATAATGATTATGACGCATATAGTTTGACTATAAATCCAAGAGACAAATATCTGACTGCTGTAGCAGTATAGTTTCTATTACGGTTACTGTTCACTCCGTTCACAGTAACACGCTTCGCGATGCACAGAAATCATGCTTTGCATGATTTCGCGCCGCAACTCTCGGGTTTTCTGTGAACTTTGTTCACAAAAAACACCTCGCGGAATGTTACCAGTGAACAGTAACCTATTACGAACTGATGGGATCAGGTAAAGATCCGGAAAGGACATTCTATGAAGAGAAGAGCATTATCATGGTTTATGGCCGCTGCACTTGGTGTTGGAACAATGGCTGGAGGTATTGGAAGCGCAAATATTGTATTGGCAGAAGCACAGAATGAAGAAACGGAAGCGGCAGATGAGACATCAGAAGAGCCAGCTGAGGAGACGGATTCAGACAGTTCTATAATGAAAATTGGAGCCTTGAAGGGACCTACTGCAATGGGAATGGCACAGCTTCTGGACGATGAAAATTATGAGTTTTCCCTTGCTGCATCTCCAGATGAAATTGTTCCAATGATCGTTCAGGGACAGGTAGATGTAGCAGCTGTTCCGTCCAATTTAGCCTCCGTTTTATATCAGAAAACAGATAAAAACGTCAGCGTTCTGGCAGTAAATACTCTTGGTGTTCTTTATCTGGTGGAGAATGGTGATTCCATCCAGTCTGTAGATGATTTAAAGGGAAAAACGATCTATGCCAGTGGTAAAGGTGCGACTCCGGAGTATGCGTTAAACTCTGTTCTGAAGTCTAATGGACTGGATCCGGAGAAGGATGTGACCATTGAGTACAAGTCTGAGCATGCAGAGGTTGTAGCAGCGCTTGCAGAAGACCAGACAGCAGTTGGACTTCTTCCACAGCCTTTTGTAACCACTGCACTTATGAAGAATGAGAACCTTCGTGTGGCCCTTGACCTGAATGAGCTTTGGGAGTCTTCTGCAACAGATGGAAGCAGGCTGGTAACAGGTGTTGTAATTGCCAGAAATGATTATCTGAAAGAGCATGAAGCAGATATTGATGCGTTTATGGATGCATATAAGGACTCTGTAGAATTTGTAAATTCTGATACAGAAGCAGCTGCCCAGATCATTGGAAACCATGATATTATTCCGGCAGAAGTTGCAGCAAAAGCCATTCCGGAATGCAGTATTGTATTCATGGAGGGCGACGAAATGCAGACCATTCTTTCCGGCTATCTGAACACACTAAATGAGCAGAATCCGGAAACAATCGGAGGTCAGTTACCAGATGAGGACTTCTATTATAAACGCTGATAAGGCAAAAAAATATCGGATATTTTATAAAATTGTGGCAGCTGCTGTATGGATTATGGTATGGCAGCTGACCAGTATGTGGCTGAAACAGGAGATCCTTCTGGCATCTCCTGTTTCTGTTATAAAGAGACTTACCGAATTGATTGTAATGGGAGATTTCTGGAAATCTGTGGTGTTCAGTTTCGTAAGGATTATACTGGGATTTTCTCTGGCTTTGATCCTGGGAACGGTTCTGGCGGCGCTTTCTTCTGCTTTTTTTGCTGTGGAAGTGCTGATGGAGCCATTGATCATGGTGATAAAAGCTACGCCAGTTGCTTCTTTTATCATTCTGTGCCTGATTTGGATCCCATCCAGAAACTTATCCGTTTTTATTTCGTTTCTCATGGTTTTTCCAGTGGTATATACAAATATTCTGGAAGGAATCAGGCAGACGGACAAACAGCTTCTGGAGATGGCAGATTCCTTTGGAGCGGGAGTGGGAAAAAAATTACAATTTATCTATCTTTCCCAGGTTATGCCATATGCAGTTACTGCCTGTAAACTGGGACTTGGTCTCTGTTGGAAAGCGGGAATTGCGGCTGAAGTAATCGGCATTCCTGCTGGTTCCATCGGTGAAAAATTATACAAAGCCAAGGTGTATCTGGAGACACCAGACCTGTTTGCATGGACAATTGTCATTATTGCAGTGAGTGTGGGATTTGAGAAGATTTTTATGTTTGCGTTGAGAAGAAGTGTGGGAGAATAACCGTAAAAGGAAGCATTTTCGAGAAAATATCCGGGCGAAAATGCTTCCTTTTTATAGGGAGCTTTAAAACCTGCATATCCTGCAGAAAGCCTTTGCTTTAGTCTACTCCGTTTTTTGCGCAGATATCAGCGAGACAGCATCTGTCGCAATAAGGCCTGGTTCTGGCAGTACAGACTTCCCGTCCGTGGTTTACCAGGCGGTGACAGAAGTCATTTCCCTCTTCCGGCGGAATGATTTTCCACAGTGCCATTTCAACTTTCTTAGGATCCTTGATTCCATCCACAAGGCCAATCCGGTTGGTGAGACGAATGCAGTGTGTATCAGTGACAATAGCTGGTTTACCGAATACATCGCCCATGATCAGATTGGCACTTTTGCGTCCTACACCAGGGAGGGCGAGAAGAGCGTCAAAGTCACATGGAACATTGTCATGGTATTTTTCATGCAGGATTTTCATGCATGCGCTGATGTCTCTGGCTTTACTTTTTCCCAGTCCGCAAGGCTTTACAATCGCTTCAATTTCTTCAGGGGTAGCTGCTGCAAGTGCGGCTACGTCCGGATATCTGGCATACAGATCCTGCACTACAACATTGACTCTGGCATCTGTACACTGTGCTGCCAGCCGTACGCTAACCAACAGTTTCCAGGCTTCATCGTAATCAAGAGTGCAATCTGCCAGGGGGTATTCTTTCTTTAATCGATCTATCACTTCAAGAGCGAGTTCTTCCTTTGTCATTTTGTAAAATCCTTTCATGAATGATGTATTCATTGTAATTGGAAATCCTCGATTTTGCAAGTTTATGCTGCGCTATTTTGTATGAACTTAAGAAAAAGTTACTGGTCACGGAGTGACCAGTAATGGGAAAAAAATCACTGTTGACTCTGCAGACAGTAACAAAAAAAGTAGTACTTCAGAGTGAAAATGTGAATATTGTTATAAAAAAATCCCGCGACAGCTATATATACTGCCACGGGATGGACTTTTTTAGTTTAAATGCCAGATATCTTTATTATACTGCTCAATGGTTCTGTCAGAAGAGAAGAATCCGGCTTCTCCCATATTTACGAGCATTTTCTTTGCCCAGCTGTTGCGGTCTTCATAATCCGCAAATACCTGATCTTTAACTTTAATATAATCTTTGAGATCCAGCAAAGTCATAAACCAGTCTTTATTCAAAAGCTCGTTATAGAAGTTTCTCAGATGTTCCTCTTTACCAAGCTTCAGCATCGGCTCGCTGACAATAAAATCTACATACTTTTTAATATCAGCATCTCCCTCATAAATTGCTCTGGAATTGTAATCCATCTTCTCATAATGCTTGATAATTTCATCACTGGACTCACCAAAGATATAAATATTATCCTTGCCAACCAGATCGCTGATCTCAACATTTGCTCCGTCCATAGTACCAAGAGTAATAGCACCATTCAGCATAAACTTCATGTTTCCGGTACCGCTTGCCTCCTTGGAAGCCAGGGAAATCTGCTCGGAAATATCGCAGGCAGGGATCAGTTTTTCAGCAGCACTTACATTGTAGTTTTCCACCATAACAAGCTTCATATAAGGTGCTACGTCCGGATCATTCTGAATCAGGGTTTCCAGAGTCAGAAGCAGATGAATGATATCTTTTGCAATGTAATAAGCAGGAGCTGCTTTTGCACCAAAGATGAAAGTAATCGGTCTTTCCGGTTTCTTTCCGTCTTTGATTTCCAGATACTTATAAATAATATAAAGAGCATTTAACTGCTGACGTTTATACTCATGAAGTCTCTTGATCTGGATATCAAAAACACTGTTTTCATCAATCTCGATGCCAGTATTTTCCAGAACAAAATCCTTGCAGATCTTCTTTGCATTTGTCTTGATCTCAAGCAGCTGATCCAGAACCTTCTGGTCATCTTTGTAAGCCAGAAGCTTTTTCAGTTCATCGGCATCTTTCTTATAACCCTCTCCAATAAGTGAAGAAATAAACTTGGTCAGTGGCTGGTTGCAATACATTAACCAGCGGCGGAAAGTAATACCATTGGTCTTATTATTGAATTTTTCAGGATAAATTTCATAAAACTGATGCAGCTCGGAGTTCTTCAGAATCTCTGTATGAAGGGCTGCAACACCATTGATTGAGAAGCCATAATGAATGTCCATATGTGCCATATGAACCAGATTATTGCTGTCAATAATAGCAAGATTTTCAGCCGGATATTTGGCTTTTACTTTTTCATCCAGCTTGCGGATGATCGGAACCAGCTGTGGAACAATGTCTTCCAGATAATGGATTGGCCATTTTTCAAGTGCCTCAGCCAGAATTGTATGATTGGTATATGCACATACATGGGAAACGATTTCAGCAGCTTCATCAAAGTCAATTCCACGCTCACCAAGAAGGCGGATGAACTCAGGAATGATCATACTTGGGTGAGTGTCGTTGATCTGAACGACAGCATAATCAGCCAGATCATGAAGGTTGCTTCCCTTGGAAACTGCCTCATCCAGAATCAGCTGAGCGGCATTGCTGACCATGAAATACTGCTGGTAAACACGAAGCTTACGTCCATCTTCATCACTGTCATCCGGATACAGGAACAGTGTCAGATTGTGGAGAATATCCTTTTTGTTAAAGGTAATTCCATCATGAACCATGGACTCATCTGCCAGATCAATGTCAAAAAGGTTAAGGTGGATTGCTTTGTTTTCATAGCCTGCAACGTCAATACTATACATTGTAGATTTCAGGGAAAAACCTCTGAAAGGAACCATATAAGTTACGTCTGTAGCAGTCAGCCAGGAATCAGGAGTGATCCATGGATTCGGTACTTCATGCTGAAGATTGTCTTCAAAAACCTGTTTGAAAAGTCCGAGATGGTAATTCAGACCAATACCTTCTCCAGGAAGTCCAAGTGTTGCAATAGAATCCAGAAAACATGCAGCCAGACGTCCAAGACCACCATTTCCAAGAGATGGTTCTGGCTCAACGGACTCAATTTCTGCAAGAGATTTGCCATTTTTTTTCAGAAATTCTGCAACCTCATCGTAGATTCCAAGATTGATCAGATTGTTGGAAAGAAGTTTACCAATGAGAAATTCGGCAGAAATATAGTAAATTTTTTTCTTACCATCGTGATAGCCTTTTGCAGCTAACTGCTCTTTTGTATAGGTGAGAAGTGCTTCGTATACTTCCTGGTCGGTACATGCTGCGCAGTCTTTGTGGAACATGTTCTGGATTATAGTTTCTAAAGCTTTCATAATTATTTTCTCCTTTCGAGAGCGTGTGAATGATGCTCGTTTGAAATCCACCGGTATGCCTGATGCCGTGGACATCACCTTTGTTCGATGGTGTTATATTAGCATATGCATCTCTTAGAAAAATACAACAAAACTGTTCTGTTATGACATTTTTTTGCGGAATTTGTGAGGGGACAGCTGATTGGCTTCCTGAAATTTTTTTATAAAATAACTGGTATTGTTAAAACCTACATCTAGAGCAATGTCCGTCACAGATGCATCTGTATGCAAAAGCAGGGACTTTGCCTTTTCAAGTCTGTAGTCATTCAGGTAGGCTGCTGCTGTTTTTCCGGTATACTGTTTGAACAGCTTCATAAAATAGAATTCACTGTAATTGGAAAGACCGGACAGTTCCTTTACAGACAGAGGCTCACGGTAATGGGCACTGATATAGTCCAGGACCTTTTTTACAGATAAAAGATTCCTGTTCTGTTCGGCATCTGTAGTAATGATGTAATTTCCTGCCAGCATTTCATAAAAAAGCCCATAGAAAAGTCCTTTCAGCTTCATATAATAGAAGGGCGGTTTTTCCTTGTGGCATTTATGGATCTCGCGGAAAAGATGGAAAATATTATTATAATTTTCATTGGCAGGAGTGATCAGATGGGTGAATTCTGCCCGGTTCTCCATAAGCAGGGAGATTACTTTTTCCTGACAGAGATCCCCTGCAGGACCCGCCAGAAAGCTAAGGTCAAACACCACGCTTCTGTAATATAAAATATGTCTGGAATCTGACTTGATTCCATGCAGAACACCGCTGTTGACAATGAGAAGATCTCCCTCTTTCAGACGCAGTGTTTCCCGGTTAAGCCTTGCAAGACCGTTTCCCTTGTTAATATAGATGATCTCCATTTCCTTATGCCAGTGGTTGTATAAGGAGCGGAAAATCTCACAATTATCTGTATAAGTTTCCACTGGCAGCTCAAAAGAACCATGGGTTTCAAGCTCCTTCATGGTTTCGTCTACGTTTGGTGAAATATCAGGTATTTTATCTGCCATGGCATCCTCCCTGAAAATGAGTATTATCCACAAGCTTCACGAAGCATGCAGAGTTGTGTTATCTATGAACTTTGTTCACAAAAAACGCCTTGCGGAACGTTACCAGTGAACAGTAACGAAATGTAAACAATAGCGAAATTTGTTTGCTTATAATTAATATATGTTATCATTGTCTTGTATTATACGTTATGCGTCAAACCTTCGCAAGTCTGTAGAAATTTTCGAAAATCTGACGCTTTTATTGGAAAAGAAAACCAGGTGGTTTATAATAAGGATTAAAAGAGCTGCTGTTCAGTATCTGCACATTGACAAAAGCGGTTACTTAATATTCGCTCTGGATGTGCAAAAGATATAGCGGAAAGGAAGGCATTTTGAAGATAGATTTTAAACATGCAAGAGGCGTTTTTGAGAATTATTTAAACGGATATGACAGAGAAGATGAAAAGATAAAATTAAAAATCATTCACACATATGGGGTGGTAAAAAGTGCTCGTGAAATTGGTCACAGAATGCACTTGAATGAGGAAGACCAGCAGCTTGCAGAGCTTATTGCCCTGCTTCACGATATTGGAAGATTCCAACAGCTTCGTCTTTATAACAGCTTTTCACCAGACACTATGGATCACGCTGCATTCGGTGTACAATTGTTATTTGAGGGGGAAAATCCGATGATTAACAGATTTATAGAAGACCGAAGCTATGATGAGCTTATTCGCGTGGCAATTGCCAGACACAGTGATTTCAGGCTGGAAGGAATTCAGGACGAAAGAACTCTTTTCCACGCAAAAATGATCCGCGATGCAGACAAGCTGGACAATTGCAGAGTGAAGCTGGTGGATTCTGTGGAGGCTATGATCGGTGTCCCTCAGGAGCATGCCGGAGAGGGCAAAATATCTCCAAAGGTATGGGAATCCTGCCTGAGAAAAGAGGCAGTTTCATCTCCTGACCGGATTACGTCCGTAGATTACTGGGTGTCCTATGCAGCGCAGTATTATGACCTGAATTTTAAGGAAACATGGCAGATCATGAAAGAAAAGAATTACATTTCCAGGATTATAAAGCGGTTGGAATATAAGGATAAAGACACCAGGGAAAAGATGGAAATACTGGAGCAGCAAATGAACGCTTACATGGAGAAAATCCTATGCTGAGCTCTCAGATTTCCTACCAGATCATCCGCAGCAGCCGCAAAACTATGAGCCTGGAAATTAAGGCTGATGGCAGTGTTGTTGTACGCGCGCCTCTCCGTCTTTCCGAAGCAAAAATTCAGAAATTTGTGGAAGAAAAACAAGAATGGATCCTGAAAAATCTGGAAAAAATCCAGAAAAGAGATGCACAGAAGGAGAACGTACAAAAGCTGTCTGCCCTGGAAAGACAGCATCTGCAGAATAAAGCCTGCGTGGTAATTCCAAGGCGAGTGGCATATTATGCAGAAAAGTTAGGGGTAAGCTATGGGAAAATTACCCTGCGTCAACAGAAAACAAGATGGGGAAGCTGTGCCGCAAATGGAAATCTGAATTTTAACTGGCTGTTAATTCTGGCACCTCCTGAGGTGCTGGATTATGTGGTGGTCCATGAGCTTTGCCACCGTAGGGAAATGAACCATTCCCAGGCATTCTGGAAAGAAGTTGAGAAGATCCTTCCAGATTACCGGGAAAGACAAAAGTGGCTGAAAGACAACGGCTGGAGATTAATGGAGGAGGGTTTTTAATGAGAAAAAAAGGAAAAAAATGGTTCGGTTTGCTTATTGCAATCGTATTTTTATGTGCATTCTGTGTACCGGTAGCGGCTGCGTCCAAGCTTCCCAAATTACAGGTAAAAGGCACACAACTTGTAAACAGCAGTGGGAAAAAAGTACAGCTTAGAGGTATCAGCACCCATGGTCTGTCCTGGTATCCAGAGTATGTAAATCAAAGTGCATTTACTTTTATGAAGAAAAACTGGAAGGTAAATGCAGTGCGTCTTGCCATGTATACTGCTGAATATAACGGCTATTGTACCGGGGATGCATCCAATCGGCGTAAGCTGGAAGCGTGTATTGATAACGGTGTAAAATATGCCACAAATGCAGGTATGTATGTGATTATTGACTGGCATATTTTAAGTGATGGAAACCCTCAGCAAAATCAGAAAGAAGCTTTGAAGTTTTTCAAAAAAATGGCAAAAAAATACAAAAATAATACCAATGTGATCTACGAAATCTGTAATGAGCCAAATGGAGGAACATCCTGGAGTACAATAAAAAAATACGCTGAAAAGATTATAAAAGGTATCCGCACCTATGACAAAAAAGCTGTGATTCTGGTAGGAACGCCCAACTGGTCACAGGATGTAGATCAGGCTGCGCTTTCCCCGGTTAGTAAGAAATACAGGAAAAACGTAATGTACACCCTGCACTTTTACGCAGCAACACATAAGGAATGGCTGAGAGATAAAGCACAGGCTGCCCTTGATAAAGGACTGCCGTTATTTGTATCCGAGTTTAGTATCTGTGATGCTTCTGGAAATGGTGGACTTGATAAAGCTGAAGCAAAAAAGTGGCTGACTTTCCTGGATAAAAACAATATCAGCTATATGGCATGGAGCCTGTCAAATAAGGCAGAAAGCTCTGCATTTATAAAATCCGGCTGCAGTAATACAGGAAAATGGTCCTCAAAGAATCTGACAGCAGCAGGAAAATGGATTACAAACTGGTATAAAAAGAAATAAAAAGAACACATTGGAAAGTGTTTTTTTCTATAGTTTTGAGAATTTTGAGCAGTTGCAAATCAAAATATAAATGACTGAAATGGAGTTAATTAAGTGGAAATAATCGCAGATCTTCACATTCATTCCAGATATTCCATGGCAACAAGCAAGCTTGGAACCCCGGAATATCTGGATCTGTGGGCAAGAAAAAAAGGAATTTCTTTAGTGGGAACCGGTGATTTTACCCATCCTGCCTGGCGGGAGGAACTGAAAGAAAAGCTGGTTCCGGCAGAAAGTGGACTGTATCGGTTAAGAGATGAATATGTGCTGGAAGAGGCGAAAATGCTTCCTGGGGGAGCTCCCCGTTTCGTAATTACAGGGGAGATCAGTTCTATCTATAAGAAGAATGGAAAGTGCCGCAAGGTGCATAATGTACTTCTTTTATCCGGCTTTGAAGAAGCAGATAAAATAGCTGGGAGACTGGAAAAGATTGGAAATATTCACTCAGATGGAAGGCCAATACTGGGACTTGATTGTCACGATCTTCTGGAAATTTTACTGGAAAACTGTGCCGATGGAATGTTGGTTCCAGCACATATCTGGACTCCCCACTTCGGACTTTTTGGTGCCGCCTCAGGGTTTGATACCATGGAAGAATGTTTTGAAGATCTTACTTCATATGTTCATGCTGTGGAGACGGGATTATCTTCAGATCCACCTATGAACTGGCGTTTATCTGCACTTGATGGACTTCAGCTGATCTCAAACTCAGATGCACATTCTCCATCAAAGCTTGGAAGAGAGGCTAACTTACTGGACATTGAATTGTCCTATCAGGGACTTTATGGTGCTGTCCAATATGGAAAAGGTCTTCTTGGAACACTGGAATTTTTCCCGGAAGAGGGCAAATATCACTATGACGGACACAGAAAATGTCACATCTGTCTGAGCCCGGAAGAAGCAGAAAAGTATCATGGAATATGTCCTGTATGCGGGAAAAAACTGACTATGGGAGTGAATCACAGAATTATGGATCTGGCTGATAGAGAAAATGGGTTTGTGAGAAAAAATGCCAGACCTTTTGAGAGCATTGTACCTCTTCCTGAGGTGATTTCTGCCTGTGTTGGAAAGGCTGTAACCACCAAAACAGTCACTGGTGAATATGAAAAGATGCTTCAGAAACTGGGAAATGAATTTGATATTTTAAGGGAAATTCCCATTGCGGATATTGAGAAAGAAAGTAGTCACATGATTGCTTCAGGCATTCGGAAACTTAGAAACAGAGAAGTAATCTGTAAACCTGGATTTGACGGCGAGTATGGGAAAATCTGTCTGTTTTGAGGAAAAGGCTGTTTTTTGAAAAAATATAGATGAATGTGGTATAAGGAACGGTGAAATGATAGAAAATAAGAGAATTAAAATTGGAATTATTTCAGATACACATGGTCTTTTACGGACAGAAGTTCTGGACATATTACAGTCCTGTGACTGCATTTTTCATGCTGGAGATGTGGACAGACCGGAGCTTCTGGATACTATAAGATCATTGGGCGCTTTATATGTAGTGCGAGGAAACAATGATGGATACTGGGCACAGAATCTGCGAAGAAGCCTGAACTTTACAGTGGGAAATGTGAAATTCTTTATGGTTCATGACAGGAAAGATGTTGCCTGGGAGTTAGGGGATACCCAGGTGGTGATTTTTGGACACAGTCATCAGTATTTTGCAAAAGAAATTGACGGAAGGCTGTGGCTGAACCCTGGAAGCTGCGGCAGAAGCCGCTTTGGGGGAGATGTGACCATGGCAGTTATGACCGTGGAAAACGGCAGCTGGCAGGTGGAAAAAATCGTGCTCTGAACAGTTGCAATGTGGAAAAAAGGAATATCCAGAACACAGTTTTACAATTATGTTGTAGAAAAATTGGGAAAAACAGGGAAGAGAATTGTCGAAAGATGACATTGCAATTTTAACAAGATAATGTATAATAGGGCAGAAGAAAAAGCCATGAAAGAAATGAGGATTTGCAGTGGAGAAAAAAGAAATCGATGTAAAATTCATTGTAGGAATTGTCATTCTTCTGGTGATCTTTGGCGTAGTAGGCGGCTCGTTCTGGAATCTGGTTGCCAGACAGGCACAGAAAGACAAACAGGAGGAAGCCCGTCTGGAAAATGAAGCCATAAGAGCTATTTATGTGGAAGCCGGAGATATACTGAAGGAAATGGTATTCGTAGATATGGATAAAAAAACTGTTTTCAAGGCAGCGATTCCCAAGGAAGGAATTTATAACAAAAATGATAAATTAATTGCCGGGGATACCTTGGAAAATGGAGATATGGTGAAAATCTACGGTGACAGAAATATGACAAGATCCATCCCTGCACAGTATCCAGGGATTACAAAGATGAAGCGAAATGGCAGGGCTTCTCTTGAGGAGCTTCAGCCTTATCTGGAAATTGCAAATGAACTTCTTTGTGGAGACAGCGAGGAGGAAGACAAAAAGTGAAGTATCTGAGGCAATTTTGTATTATTTTGCTGGTTTCAGCGTTGGGTGAGGGATTACATATCCTTTTGCCTCTTCCGGTACCGGCCAGTGTATATGGTCTTGTGCTGATGCTTGGAGCACTTGCAAGCGGAATTCTGAAACTTGAGCAGGTAGAGGAAGCAGCAGATTTTCTGGTTGAAATTATGCCGGTTATGTTCGTTCCTGCAGGTGTGGGACTTTTGGAAGCGTGGGGTGATCTGCAGCCAATCTGGCTTCCTGTTGTGCTCATAACAATTCTGACAACCGTCATTGTAATGGTAGTTACTGGACGCAGTACTCAGTTTGTGATCAGAAAGGACAGGGGGAAAGATAAGAAATGATAAATTTTATAGAAAATTCCCTGTTTTTCGGGGCGGCATTAAGTCTGGCTGGATATGAGGTCGGTCTTTTGCTGAAGAAAAAGTTTAAAATGGCGCTGTTTAATCCTCTTTTGATTGCAATTCTATGTGTAATGGGAATGCTTCAGCTTATGCAGGTGGATTATAAGACCTACAATGCAGGCGGTCAGTATATCAGTTATCTGCTTACTCCTGCTACAGTATGTCTTGCGGTACCGCTTTACAGACAGCTTACTCTGCTTCGTAAGAATCTGAAAGCTGTCGTTATAGGAATTGTTTCCGGTGTACTTGCAAGTATGGTCAGTGTCTTGATTTTTGCAAAGCTGTTTGGACTTTCCCATTCGGAGTATGTTACTCTGCTTCCGAAATCCATTACTACAGCCATTGGAATGGGTGTATCGGAAGAACTTGGCGGACTTGTTACGATCACGGTTGCAGTTATTATTATCACTGGTGTGCTGGGAAATGTGATTGCGGAGGCAGTCCTTAAAGTGGCAAAAATTGAGGAGCCTATCGCGAAAGGTCTGGCACTTGGAACTTCAGCCCATGCCATAGGTACATCTAAGGCAATGGAACTGGGTCCTGTAGAAGGTGCTATGAGCAGCCTGGCAATTGCCGTTGCCGGACTTCTTACTGTTATCGCCGCTTCTGTGTTCGCCGGATTTATGTAAAAACATGTTTGTGGATTAACTACTATGAAAGTATAGCAAATAAATAAGCCTGTAGACATGTTCATTTAGATTTTGTAAAAAGGAAAACGTCTGGTTCTGTTTAAAACAGGTTCAGACGTTTTTTTATTACTCAAAAAACGAACAGATATTCGAAAATGATGGATTCATACCGTTTTATAGGACTGATATTGTGGTAGACTAGTCTCATAAAGAAAATATGTTCGGAAAATACGTTCGGTATTTGATAGCGGATGATATTGGAGATTGGGAAACGGAGGAGATATTATGTGGAAATCAGGCAGAAATATTAACAGCAGAAGAGCTGCCCTTGCAGAGGGATATATGGAGGATACACGGGAGATCCGCGGCAGGAAATTTTCCGGTAGCACAGCCATGATACTGGGGCTTTTTATTACGTTGGAGCTCATGATCGGGGGAGCTATGATCTTTAATTATGATTTTCATGGTGCAGATCTTATTGCTCTGCTCTTTGCTTTTATGGTATTATATTCTGGAGTCGTAGCGGTATTGACAGATAAATAGGAGTAAGGATATGCCAAAATCTTTCCAGCAGAAACTGAAAATTTTATATCTTATGCGAGTCTTTTCTGAGAAAACAGATGAGGCACATCCCATGAGTGTGAAAGATCTGATTTCCTATCTGGAGAGTCTGGGAATTCATGCAGAGCGGAAGACGATATATGACGATATAGAGACTTTGCGTGTGTTTGGAATGGATATTATGAATCGAAGAGAGAGACCGTCAGGTTTTTATCTTGCAAGCCGTGAGTTTGAGACTGCAGAGCTGAAGCTTCTTGTAGATGCTGTTCAGTTTTCCAGATTTCTTACTGTTGGGAAATCGCGGCAGTTGATCCAGAAACTGGAGCACCTTACCAGTATTTATCAGGCCAAAGACCTGCAGCGGCAGGCAATCGTACTGGATCAGGTGAAGAATACAAACGAGAGCATTTATTATAATGTAGATGAGATACACAGAGCAATTTCACAGAACAGACAGATCAGCTTCCAGTATACAGAATGGACAGTGTCCAAGGAGAAACATTTGAAGAAAGGTGGAGCTCGCTATCAGATCAGTCCATGGCAGATGATATGGCAGGATGGTAATTATTATCTGATAGGAGTTGATGAGAAGAGTGGCATTGTGAAGCATTACCGCGTAGACAAAATGTTGAAGATCCTTACAGAGAATGAAGCAAGAAATGGTGCCGAACTCTTCCGGAAATTTGACAGTGCCAGATTTGCTGCCGGTACTTTTGGAATGTTTGGAGGCCGTGAAGAGAAAGTTAATCTGGAATTTGAGAACCATCTTGTTGGTGTAATGATTGATCGATTTGGTCAGGATATTATGATTATGTCCAAGGACAATGAGCACTCCGTCACCAGGGTACAGGTGAATGTAAGTACACAGTTTTATGGCTGGCTTGCTGCCCTTGGAAATAGCGTGAGAGTGATTTCACCGGAGAATGTGCGAAAAGAATACCGGGATTTTTTAAGAAAAGCCCTGGAGAATTATGAAGGATAAAAGCATGACGGTTAAATCCAGACTTTTGGAGTTATTAGAACAGCATAAAGGTGAAACTTTATCTGGCGAGGATATTGGCAGGGAGCTTTCCTGTACACGAGCCGCAGTTTGGAAAGCTGTGAACAGTCTGCGCCAGGAAGGATACCCCATTGAGGCCGGACCGAATAAGGGATATATGCTTGCAAGAGAGAGTAATCTGATTTCAGCAGAGGGAATCAGACTTTTTCTGGAGGATCCACAGGTTGAGATAAAAATATTTGATGCAATCAGCTCTACCAATCTGGAGGCCAGGCAGCTGGCTGTGAGCGGAATGGCTGGACACGGCTCTTTTGTTGTTGCCATGGAGCAGACAGCAGGAAGAGGACGAAGAGGCAGGGAGTTTTATTCTCCTAAAGGCAGTGGGATTTATCTCAGTGTTATTCTGGAACCGAAGGGGACACTGGAGGGCAGTCTTCTGATCACTACTGCAGCAGCTACTGCAGTGTATAAGGCTGTGAAAGAAGTATGCGGTGTAAAACTTGGAATTAAATGGGTAAATGACCTGTACAAGGATAACCGTAAGGTTTGTGGTATTCTTACAGAGGCGGTCACAGATTTTGAAAGTGGAAATATAGAATTTGCAATTGTAGGAATTGGGCTGAACTTGTACGTTGAGCAGGAACAATTCCCAAAAGAGCTTCAGGAAATTGCCGGAGGAATCTACGAAGATGAACAATCCTCCAGAACTGCGGACAGGAACCGCCTTGCAGCGCAGATTGTGAACTATCTTCTGGAAGAAACCCGGGAATTGAAATTGTCAGAAGAATACGTGGAACATAATATTGTTCCAGGAAATGAAATTACAATTACAGATAATAAAAGCAGCAGAAGTGCCAGAGCATTAGCGATTTGTCCAGATGGGAAATTGCTGGTTCAGGAGACTGATGGCACTCAGAGTAAGCTGGCTTTTGGAGAAATCTCAATAAAAATACCGCCGATAAAATAGATTTATCGGCGGTAAAGTTATCAGAAATACTATGCAGCAGATACTTGACTTTCATTGGAAACGCTACTCTATTTTGCAGAATCATTGTCTGGCTCAGCAGTAATGAATGGTTGAACTGAAGTAGTATCCGAAATTTTGATATCGGTATTCTTTATTACATTATCCGCATTCTGATCTGGCTGTGTTGTTGAAGACACTGTTGAGGCAGGTGCTGATTTTGTATTCATTTGTGGAGCGCTGTTATCAACAGGCTGTTGATAAGGACGATATGGCTGCCAATAATGTTCTGACACATCTTTTTTACAATCAGCTTTTTCATCAGGAGAGATGCTTTTGATTTTTCCTGTAAGAAGCTGATAACCGGCAACGATGATCAGAATTCCAATGATAACAGAAGGAATCTGGTACATGATATCCTGTATAATAATAGCCAGAGAATTTGGTAAAATCCAGAAGAGCAGATCACGGAAACCATTCCAGAAAACAGCAACTCCGAAAACAATCAGGAGAATTGCCGCAATTTTAATATGTTTTTGCGAGAGCCTGATATTATTCTGAAATATACGGTCAAGATGCAGAATATAGTTATCCTCTATCGCGTAAAATTCTTCTTCCGGCAGTTCTTTCAAGTTATGAACATGGAAGAAACTGTAGAACCATAATACAGGAAGAAAGATAACCAGAGAGGAGATATTAAGCCCTCCGGCAATTGCGATAATAGCCCAGAATAGAGTCATAATGCTGATTCCCTGCTTAAAGAATCCCATATACATTTCTCCCGCACCAGGAATCAAGGAAGAGATAAAAAGCAGGAATCCCTTTTTTTGTTTTTGCATGTTAGTTACCTCCGTTTGTTATTGTATTTGAAATAGAATTAATGTAGTTGACAACTTTCTGGGGAGCATCAGAGATTCCATCTGTAATTCCATTTGAAAAATTACGTAATGAAGTTCTAATTTCCCGGCGCGTTTCAGATGATTTGGCTGTGGACTGCGGAAGCTGAGGCGAGACGAAGTCCATTTGCCCAAGGCTGAACAACATAACCAGTGCAAGTACGACTCCGACTACAGTGCGGAGCCCCTCATAGAAAAACCGCATTTTATAGGTAGCATCCGCTGCTGTTTTCTGTATCTGAATATCAGGAGCTGTAACACGTTCCATAATTGTTTCTTTCAGATAGGCGGGAGCTGAGGATGCATGATCTGTATATTCGTCCGCAAGCTGGTTAAGACAGTAGTCGCAGTGCTTCATATGTTCCAGAAATGCAATGATTTCATCAGTGTTCATCTCTTCATTTTGAAAATTATTCAGGTCATTACTATTGATATGCATTTAATCGCTCCTTTCTGCCAACATTTTTTTCAACATGTTTTTTGCACGATATAGCTGTGTCTGAATGGTCTTAGGGTTTTTGCCTTCTTTTTGCGATATTTCTGTTACGGACATCTGTTTACAGAAATGAGCAATGGCAATTTCCTTGTAAGGACTTTTCAGGCCGCTGCATATCCGAAATACCTGCTGTTCCGAATCAGACTGCAGATACTGTTCCTCTGGGGAAGAATGATTCTCCAGATCAGGAAGCTGTGAGAAATAAATATCTTCCGTTGGAATTGAACGGCGTCCGGCAGCTTTTAGGAAATCAAGGCATTTGCGTACTGCAATTTTGCTAAGCCAGGCTTTTTCATAAAGCCCATCGAAGTGGGCGAGACTTTTGTAGGCAGACAGGAATACCTCTTGAGTGAGGTCTTCTGCATCGAAAGGATTACCTACTGATTTCAGACATATGGAATATATCAGATTCTGGTATTGGTCAATCAGATATTCCAGATATTCTTCCTGTGAAATGTTATCAGCCTCCTTCCTGTCCGTTCTCTAATTATAACGCGACTGCCTGATAAAGTTCTTCAAAAATAAATAAAAATTTTGTAATTATTCAGCTGGTACTATTTTGCAAGGTGTTTTTACTATAAAAGTCCCGGATGGAAACCATGAATGAGCCATGCTTGCATGAGAGAATTCATAGATATCGGATGGGCTAGAGCGTGTTTGAAAAATCATTCCCGCAATCTGCACGCCCCACTTTGTGGGAGATTGCGGTATATTTGAACACGTCCTGAAATGACTAAATACAAAGAAAAAATAAAAATTGCGGGAAGAGCATAAATAGACTATAATCAGTTTCGTGAATAAAAGATAGAAATAAATCCTGCTGTTTAATTTATGAAAGAAGGAGCATTTATGTACGATACAAAAAAGTTATATTATGAAGATGTATATAAAAAAGAATTTACCGCCAAGGTGTTGGAGTGTCGTGAGAGCAAGAAAGGCTATGAAATAATTTTAAACCAGACAGCTTTTTATCCAGAAGGAGGCGGACAGCCCAGTGACACCGGTATATTAGGCGGAATAAATGTTAAGGAAGTTCATGAGAAGGATGGAGAGTTAGTTCATTATACAGATGGGCCTTTGGAAGTTGGTATGGATGTAATAGGAAAAATTAACTGGGGCAGAAGATTTGACCTTATGCAGCAGCATTCCGGAGAGCATATTGTAAGTGGGCTGGTACATGAAGCATTTGGATATGACAATGTGGGATTCCACATGGGAAGCGATGTGATCACCATCGATTTCAGCGGAATGCTGGATGAAGAACAAATGGCCGAAATCGAAGCGAAAGCGAATCAGATTATCTGGGAAAATCAGGAAGTTGAGATTTTTTATCCTACAGAGCAGGAACTTAAAAATCTGGATTACAGAAGTAAGAAAGAGATTTCCGGATGGGTTCGTATTGTGCGCTTCCCGGGAGCAGATACCTGCGCATGCTGTGGAACTCATGTGACGCGTACTGGAGAAATTGGAATGGTGAAGCTGCTTTCTGTAGTGAAATTCCGTGAGGGGGTTCGTATGGAAATGCTGTCAGGTAAGCGAGTGCTTGATTATCTGAACATGATAAATGAACAGAATCGTCAGATTTCCGTGAAGCTGTCTGCGAAAATGGACAAAACAGCGTCAGCGGTAGCAAGGATTCAGGATGAAAATTTTGCTCTGAAGGGAAGAGTACATGCGTTAGAAGAAGAATTTATCGTTGGCGAAGCTGCTAAATGGAAAGAAAAAGAGAATGTGCTTTTATTCCAGGAAGGAATGGAAGCAGGAAGCGTTCAGAAGCTTGCAGATGCAATTTTACAGGTTTGTAAGGGGCGTTGTGCAGTATTCTCCAGGAATGCAGATGGAAGCTATAAGTATGCTATGGGAGAAAAAGACGGAGACTTACGTCAGTTTACGAAAGAGATGAATGCAGTATTGAATGGCAGGGGAGGCGGTAAGCCTTTCTTTGTACAGGGTTCTGTGCAGGCTTCCGAGAAAGAAATTCGAGCCTTTTTTGAAAATAAATAGCAACTGTTCAGTTCCTTCGCAAAAGCACCTTGCGGAATAGCACCTGCTGAATAGTTGTAATAAATAATAAAAGAGGATTGGAAAAAATCCGTATTAGAGTATGTTTGAAAAAGCATTCCCACAATCTGTACGCCCCACTTTGCGGTATATTTTGCCCGAATTCGGTTGTCGTAGCCTGCTACGACGCCCTCCTCCGGACAAAATCTCCCATAAATTGTGATGCACATCTTGCAGAAGACCTTTTTCAAACACGTTCTGCGGAAGAAAGGAAAAGCTGAATTATTTTTCAAGATAATCAGTGTTATAGGAAGAAATGTTTGGAGAGTGTCATGCGCACCTGATCATGGATGGACTGAATTATAAAGATGCAATTTCTATTCATAAGGATCATGTAAACGATGAAGTGATACGGAAACATTTGAAAGCTTATGAAGAGCTGGGGATTGTCTTTGTAAGAGATGGTGGAGATGCATTAGGAGTATCAGAAAGAGCCAGGAGACTGGCACCGGAATACGGAATTGATTATCGTACTCCTGTTTTTGCCATCCATAAAAATGGACACTATGGATCTATAGTGGGAAGAGGCTTTGACACTATGAAAGAATACCATGTCCTTTTGAAAGAAGCGAAAAACAAAGGGGCAGATTTTATTAAAATTATGACCACGGGACTTCTGGATTTTAATAACCATGGACAGATTACCGGAACGCCTTTAGACAGGAAAGAAGTCCGTGAGATGGTACATATCGCCCATGAAGAAGGGATGGCGGTGATGAGCCATACCAATGGGATTTATGGCGTACAGGCAGCTGTGGAAGCTGGTGTGGATTCGGTAGAACATGGAAATTATATTGATCCGGAAACAATCAGAGAATTAGCTGACAGTGATAGTGTATGGGTTCCTACTCTTGTGACAATTCGAAATCTTCGTGGATGTGGAAGATATAAGGAATCAGTGCTTGATCCTATTATAGAACTGGCCGCAAAGAACCTTCGTCTGGCATACAAGTACCGAGCAAAGGTGGCTCTTGGAAGTGATGCAGGAGCTTATATGGTCTTACATGGGAAGGGCTTAATGGATGAATACCAGGCATTTATGGACATTCTGGGAGAATCCGGGGATGTGAGAGCCTGGCTGGCAGATGGAGAGAAAAGGATTCAGGACACCTTCAGGCGTCCTGAATCTTGATAGATGTATAAATGTTGGAATTTTTGGATTTTGTAGGATCAAAGGTAATGCAGATACCTGCGCCGGATTCCATATTACTGGTGGAGATATTCTTTGCCCCCTCTGTAAAGCAGGTTATGGTTGCGCCATCGCCAGTTTGAAGTGTGACGGTATTTGCTGTATGGCCTATAATTGTACCGCTGACTGTGCTGGTAAGTTCCCGGCTTCCAAGAGAATCCGGATCATCACCGGTGACTGCTGTAACAGTAACACCATCCAGTGAATTTCCCTGAAATTGTCCAGTGTAAGTTATGGTTACATAGGAGCCTGGTGCTGTTCCACCTTTAAAGTAAGAAGGAGTCTGAGACAAATCTACATTTATTGTGCTATCAGAGCCAGAGGGAAGAACTGTGAGCGTATTCAGGGAAATATTCTGAATTTCTGCATGAATCTGCTGTTCTTTTGCTGAGTCATCGGCAGGAACTTGTGCAGGATCTGGTGTTGGTGTTGGATCTGGAAGTGTAAGCGGATCAATATCTGAAATGCTTAGTACTTTCAGATGACTGGCATTAAGAGAAGAACTTTGGGTATCCTGACTGGAAGTAAACTTGCCTTTAAAATGAATGTATACCCATACACCGGTACGGATGCCATTCTGATAATATTGTTCTGTTCCAGTGATTGGATAGGTGGCTGTTTTGCCTTTTTTATTTTTTATGGTAATGGTATTTGGAGTCAGACTCTGTACTTCCCCATAGGCCTTTCGTACTTCCAGCTGATTCTTTTTGTGAAAGTCGTCTACTACTTTCAATGCTTTTACAGTGCTGGTATCCTTGTTAGAGAGCTGCCCCTCATAAATGACACTGATTTCATCTCCAGTGATCATGCCATCTTCGCATTCCAAAGTTGCTTCAGAAAGATTAAAAACGTAAGTTTGTTCCTGACTTTCCATAGTCAGGGTGGCACCGGTGAAATCCTTAAGGGTTCCTTTGATTTCATCCATATAAACACGCTGTTTGGGTGTTCCTGAAGTGTTCTGTAAGGTGGTTTCACTCTGATCAGATGTAGAAGTATAGCTGGTGATCATATCACCGGCAGTACATCCTGACAGAGAGAACAGTACCAAAGAGCCAAGTAATAGTTTTGTGAAATTTTTCATTGTTGCTTTGTATCCTCCGAATCCGGAAATGGTACAGGAAGAAAATCGAAAACCTCTCGGCAGGCATTCCATTCCTCCGAGTTATCCGGCATACGATAGCCAAGTCCTGTACATTCTGTAGTAGCATTTGTATTCATGTAATTATTATAAAAAACATTGTAAGGATTCTGTAGTGGCGACTGTTTTTGGCAGGATGATTTGTTTGTGGATTTTATATTCATAGAAACACTCCTTTTTGTCAAATATTTTTCCTATATAAGGGAAGATATTCTTAGAATATGCGAAAAAGAGGAGAGTATGCACAAACATTTGTCAGTGAACAGTAACGCGCTTCGCGATGCACAGAAATCATGCATTCGCATGATTTCGCGCTAAGATTCTCGGGTTTTCTGTGAACTTTGTTCACAAAAAACACTCGCGGAACATTACCAGTAAACAGTAACGACTAATTTATTTATGTGAATATTATAACAAATACATATTGAAATTTCTATATTTTGTGCTATAATCATTTTAAATAAATAATAGCGAAGTAGGAATTTATGCGTCAAGTGTTCATTGGCTGGGGAGTCGCCGTGAAACGAAAAGCAGCAGGACTGTTTACGATATATTTTCCGCACCCGTTGCTACATGTGAGAACATCTCATAATGTGGAGGGATTATTATTTATGGTAACTACTCTGTTATTTTAATCATTATGGAGGTGTTTTTTTTATGCGTAAAAACAAACAGACATGGAGTGTTAAGACTCTTGTATTCCTTGCACTGCTGGTTGCAATCCAGCTTGTGCTGTCACGCGTTCTGGTAATTGATCTTGGTGTATATCGAATTACACTGGGAACTGTCGCCACTGTGTTGGCAGGTCTTTGGATGGGACCTGTAGCTGGTGGCGTAGAAGGTGCTGTTGCCGATATCATTGGATGTTTTATGAAAGGCTATGGAGTTAATCCACTGATCACTTTATCAGCAGTTGCCTGGGGTGTAATTCCCGGACTGGCCGGAAAACTGATGGCTGAAAAGAACAGAAAAGTAAAGACTGCTGTTATGTGTGCCGCAATTGCAATCTCTGGCGTAGTGGGAACACTTGGACTGACCACTGCCGGACTGGTAATGATCGGAGCAAACTTCTATGCAATTATGCCCGGACGTCTTGTGCAGTTTGCAATTATGACTCCAATCTACTGCGTACTTACCAGTCTTCTTTATTTCAGCCCGCTTACAGGCATGGTTGTAGGAAATATAAGACCTGCTAAGCTGGAGAAGAAGACCGTATAAAGTGTATGAATGGCAGCGGTCCAGGAAATGAATTATATATAAAACCAAATAATAAAAAATTAAATAATATGCATAAGATAGATTATGAAACGATGCACTTACTGGAAAGTTGATTGTTCGAGAAATCAACTTGTTGAATAAGTCAAAAAATAAGATTCCCAAATAAAAGGCTGTGATCAGAATAAACACTGATCGCAGCCTTTTCAAATATGCTCTGAAAAATTTTTAGTTTGTATGTGTCTGAACCCGGAACCAATAGGTATAGAGATAATGAAGTCCAAGTGATTCATAAAGATTACGTGCTGGAGTGTTTCCCTCTACTACCTGAAGATAGGCCTTAGTTGCGCCTTTCTTTTTTCCTTCTTTTAGAAGTGCAGTACAAATCTGACGAGCATAACCCTTGTGTCTGAAATCTTCGCGAACATGGATAGCGTACAATCCAATATAATTTCGATCCAGAATGCCAAGCCCGGTTGCAATAATTTTTCCGTTACTCCAGATGGAGGCGCATACGGTGTCTTTTACGATGGCATGATACATGGATGGAACTACAGCACGGTGAATAGGATTAATGGTGCCTTTCAGATCAAAAAGACTTTCAATCCAAATATCTGGAATATCGTCAGTAAGAGTTACCAGATCGCAAGGCGCAGAAAGATCTGCTCCATCCAGTGAGGCTGCCATAACATTTGTTGTATGCTGGATTTCGTAGTTGCGGTTTTCCAGAAGATAATCAAAATCCGGAGAAACCAGAGGACTGATCTTAAAAATTGCAGGGCTGCCCAGTCGGGCATACTCTGCTTCGCAGAAAGAAACCTTTTCCCTCCAGGAAAGGGTAGAAGTTCCGAACTGCTCCACACTGTTTGTTCTATGTGTATAAAAATAGGAAAAACGGAGAATCCATCCATCATAAAGCTCCATTTTATGGGAGGGCCATGCATTTAGTGACATATCTTCAATTTCTTTAATGATTTTATCCATAAAAAAACCTTCTTTTATAAGTTTAGGGTCATTATACATAATTGTATCCAGCAATGCAACTGAAAATAGTCTGTTATAAGACAGATTGTTTTTTACACATCTTGCAGAAAACCTTTTTCAAACACGCTCTAGTACGGTGAATAGCCGCAAATTAATTCATACAATCTGTCTGCCAGAAATCTTTGTCCCTGCTCAGTAAGGTGAATCCCATCTGTAGTAATTTCTGAATATCCATAACGACGCGCCTTTTCATTCAATTCCTCATGCAATGTAAGATAAGGAATTTGAAACTGTTCTGATAGCTGGTGGATCATTTGTGATATTTTCTGGCGAAAAGGAAGCCAGGTTCTATAACAGGCAGGCCAGGGAAAAAGAAATGGCTCCATTAAAATAATGCGTGAATTTGATTTTGCTAATATTGTTATAAGATCTGCATAGCATTTGTAAAAAGAAAAAAGCATATTCCTCTGCTGAAACGGTGTTCTGTCCGTATTCATTATTAATCCAATATCATTGATTCCGATTAAAATTGTTATAATATCACTTGTAAAATCAGAATCACCCTGAATTCTCTGCAGAAGTCTGTTTATAGTAAAGCCGTCAGTGCCATAATTGCGTACCTGATAGTCTGAGCCGTCCCTTTTAAGACAGTCTGACAGCATTTTTACATAGCCATTGCCAAGGAAATCTCTGGAAAAGCAGTGCTCACAATCGGTGATGCTGTCACCAAGACATGTTAATATTGTCATAATTTTACCTCCGTTAATATTATACTGCAAGAACAAAAAGATTTATAGTTTTTTTAGAAAAATTTGTAAAAAAAAGACTGGACAAATGGAGATAGAGCACCTATAATAAGACTCACCAGAAGTCATCTGGTATCGAAGGTCATCTTTTCAGATCGACTATTCCCTATTCTACGAAAGATAAAATACAGAAAGCCTTTCTCAAACAGGCTCTAAAATACTTCAAGATAGCCTCCTGTTATTAGTAAACACTATGTAAAAGAAGGGATGGTACGTCTATGCTTTTTTACAGAATATTTCCTGCTATAGCGGCAGGCTGCGCCGCTCTGATGGATATTCAGAGAGCGAAGGTAGACAATGGCTGGCTGCTTTTTTGTGTATTGGTCAGTTTGTTTACGCGAATATGGAAAATGGATGTTAGCAGTCTCGGAACTTGGATATGCGGTCTGCTGGTACCGATACTGATTCTGGGGATTTTATTCATATTCAGAATGCTGGGAGCCGGAGACATCAAGCTCTTGAGTGTTATTGGAAGCATGATCGGACCGACGAAAATTCTCAATTGCATTTCCTATTCCTTTCTGATTGGAGCTGTCATATCAGCTGCTCTTATGATTTCAAGCGGCATTGTCTGCCAGCGAATTCTTTACTTATTACATTACATCAGTGTTTATTTCAAAACAGGAAAAAAAGAACCCTATTACAAAAGCGGTATGCCGTTGGAAAACTTTCACTTCACAGTTCCTATATTTTTAAGTGCATTGCTTTATGCGGGAGGTGTCTATTGAAGAAGAATATTTTTGCTGTCTGTGATCTTGAGGTGGATTATGCCTTGAATTTTATGGATTATCTTAATCATAAGAAAAATATCCCATTTGAGATTCAGGCATTTACCAACGTAGAGAGTCTGATCGCCTATGGGAAAATGAATCACATAGAGTTGCTGCTGATTTCCCAGAAGGCTATGTGCCGTCAGGTGCAGGAATTGGAAATTGGTAAAATTGTTATACTTTCGGAAGGCGTGCACCCACCGGATCTGGACCGTTATCCAAGTGTGTATAAATATCAGGCCTCTTCAGATGTTGTGCGGGAAGTGATGGCGTGTTACGGAGCCGAGAAAGCAGTAGCCCCGGCTGTTTTTCCTGTACTGAAAAAGACCACGGAAATTTATGCAGTATATTCTCCGTTGGGGCGCTGCCTGAAAACATCGTTTGCACTTACATTAGGACAGATTCTGGCAAAAGAAAGAGCTGTTCTTTATCTGAATCTGGAGGAATACTCCGGCTTTGAAGAAATGTTGGGAAAAGGGTTCGCGCAGAATTTAAGTGACCTTCTTTATTTTGTACGGCAGGAAAATGGAAATCTGATTTATAAGATGAACAGTATGGTACAGACAATAAACAATCTGGATTTCATTCCGCCTGTACGTACGCCAGAGGACATACGAGGAACTGCATGGGAAGACTGGGAAAAACTGATACAGGAGATTGTACTTCACAGTAATTACGAATTTGTGATTCTGGATATTGGAGGGGCTGTAGATGGGACTTTTCAAGTTCTGGATATGTGCCGGAGAATTTATATGCCAGTGCTGTCTGATCCGGTATCCATATCCAAGATTGCCCAATTCGAAAACCTGATAAGAATCTGGGATTATCCGCAGATTCTTACCAGAACTGTAAAGGTACGCCCGCCTTTTCATGGAGGAAATGTGGCACCGGAGAATTATATTGAAGGGCTGCTGTGGAGTGAACTTGGAGATTATGTCAGGGAAATTCTGAGAAAGGAAAAGGAATGAGTCAGGAAATCTTTCGCAAACTGAGACAAATGCTCATGGAGCAGCTGGATGTTTACCGGGAACTTACAGACCAGGAAATTCTGGAAACGATTGATGAGCTGATCGTAAACACTCTGCGGGAATCAGGAGTGAGCCTAAAAGAAAAAGTGCAGCTTCGCCAGGAACTGTTTTATTCCGTCAGGAAGCTTGATGTATTACAGGAATTGATCGAAGATGAAACTGTAACTGAGATTATGGTGAATGGTCCGGATTCTATTTTTGTAGAACGAAAAGGAAAACTGACAAGGTGGCCGAAGTCTTTTACAGATCAGGAAAAGCTGGAGGATGTGATACAACAGATAGTGGGAAAATGCAATCGCATTGTGAATGAATCATCTCCTATAGTAGATGCCAGACTGGAAAATGGCGCCAGAGTCAATGTGGTTGTGGCTCCGGTAGCATTAAATGGTCCAATTCTGACAATAAGACGTTTTCCGGATACTCCAATTACAATGGAAAAGCTGATTGAACTGGGAAGTATAACTCCAGAGTGCGCGTCCTTTTTGGAAAAACTGGTAAGGGCCCGGTATTCAATTGTAATTGGCGGAGGAACGGGAAGTGGGAAGACCACATTCCTGGGGGCTTTGTCAGAGTACATACCAAAAGATGAACGGATTATCACTATTGAGGACAATGCAGAACTGAAGCTTCAAGGGATTGCAAATCTGGTGCGCCTTGAAGCCCGGACAGCGACCATAAACGGAGCACCGGGAGTAAGTATAAGAGATCTTATTAAGTCTGCACTTCGTATGAGACCGGATCGAATAATCGTAGGAGAAGTACGGGGTGGGGAAGCTATGGATATGCTTCAGGCACTGAACACCGGGCATGAAGGCAGTCTTGGAACAGCTCATGCAAACAGTTGCCGTGATATGCTGGCCAGACTGGAAATAATGACATTGATGGCGGAACTGGATCTGCCGCTTCAGGCGGTAAGAAGGCAGATCGCCTCTGGCGTGGATATTCTGGTGCATCTGGGACGTATGCGCGATAAATCAAGAAAACTTCTGGAAGTTTCAGAAGTATGTGCGTATGCGGATGGTGAAATCAGGATACAACCATTGTATCAATGGCAGGATGGGTGTGGTCTGGTGCCTGTGGAGCCTCTCCTGCACAGAGAAAAACTGGAACGGGCGGGGGTGAAATTATGATCAGGCAGAAAGTTGATTATGGAAAATACAGATATTCTCAGAAAGAAATTTTAAAATATATAGGAGAGAGTGCAGCATTGTGTGGTGCTGTAGATTATTTGTTCTATCAAACACCTTGGGTAATGTTGTTTGTGGTTCCGGTTTCTGTGTTCTTTCTGAAGTGGAAGAAGAAACAGATAATCAGAGAAAGAAAACGGCGCCTTAATTATCAGTTTCGGGATGCATTGAATTCTATGAGTGTGGCGGTACAGGCTGGATATTCCGTGGAAAATGCAGTTTCTGCCTGTGTGCGTGATCTAGAGCAGCTATATCCGAAGAATGAAGATATTGTAGCTGAATTTCGTTATATAGAGACACAACAGAGAGTGAGTGTGCCGGTAGAGGAATTATTTCTGGATCTTGGGCAGCGATGTAATGTTGAGGATATTGAAAACTTTGCTTCAGTTTTGTATACAGCAAAAAGAAGCGGTGGTGATCTTGGAAATGTAATTCAGAAAGTGGCTCGAATGCTGGGCGATAAGATTGATGTAAAAAAAGAAATTGAAGCGACTCTGGCTGCGAAGAAGTCGGAACAGATGATCATGAGTCTTATGCCGGCAGGAATTATTCTTTATCTGCAGCTGGCATCACCGGGGTTTCTGGATATTCTCTACGGAAATCCATTTGGAATCTGTGCAATGACAGTCTGCCTTGCAGTATATGGAGCTGCTTACTGGATGGGGAAAAGAATTGTGGAAATCGAGGTGTAGTGGATGTGGCTCCATATTGTCATTTTTGTTATATTATTGCTTTTGACCGTATGCAGTACTTTAGGCTGGATCCATGTAGAAAACATTGGTACGGCAAAAGGCAGAAAAATGTTTCTTGTGGTTGCTCTGGCAGGAAATATAACAGGAGGACTGCTGACTTGGACAAAAGGTGGCGGACAGGTATTTGAAGATGGTTATGAGTTGAAAAAGGAGGAAAACGCTTATGAAGAAAAATTTATGGTATCCGTGGAAGGAGAAGAAACAGGCAGTGTCTATGTACAGATCCCGGAAAAAGAACTGGAAAAGGAAGATACCGGGCAGCCGGAAGTGTTGACGAAAGAGGAAGACGAAGAACAGAAGCTTTTGGAATTTGTAGCAAATTATAACAGCGAACTGGAAGACTCTGAGTATTATTATCTTCCATCTGACTGGGAAGGAAGAAAACTGGAGTGGAAAATACCTTATGATACTACCGGAAACATGTTGGCAGCAATTTTCCTTGCAGCAGCATTTGTCATGATTGTTATAATTGCGCGAGAAGAGCAGAAAGCCAGAACAAAAAGATATGAAGAACTGATGATGGACTATCCGGGACTGATTATGAAGTTTACCTTGTTGGTGCAGGCTGGAATGACTGTTCGAAATACGTTTAGGAAGATGGCTTCGGATTATAAAAACAAAAATGAAAAACGTATTGCATATGAAGAGCTTGTTACTGCCTGCCATGAAATGGAGAGTGGAATTTCAGAAATGGAAGCCTATCGCCGCTTTGGTGAAAGGTGCGGACATGTAAAGTATAAAACATTTGCAACATTATTGATCCAGAATCTTCAGAAGGGCAGCCGTCATATGGGAGAAATGCTGGAAAAAGAATCTGTGGAAGCCTGGGATGACAGGAAAAGAAAAGCAAAAGTTCAAGGAGAAGCGGCAACTACCAAATTGTTATTTCCAATGATACTGATGCTGGGCGTTGTAATGGCTATTGTTATGCTGCCGGCCTGTCTGTCCTTTTATGGATAAATCCAATCCGGAGGCCGATTTTCATATTTAAAAAGAAAAGTGCCAAAGGAAATTTTTCAGGCTGAGGGAGGTGAGAAATATGAGCGAACTGCGCAGACTGATGAGAGAATTTTTGTGGGAAGAAGATGCTGTAGGCGTTGTGGAAATTATTCTGATCCTTGTAGTTCTTATTGCACTGGTCATGATTTTTAAAGACCAGTTGACCAGTCTTGTGAAGAATATTCTGTCAAAGATCACAAAGCAAAGTAATTCTATTTAAATGATTTTTAACTAACAAAATGATTTGAAAAGGAGAGGTGCGCCATGGTAAAAAGAGGAAGTATTACTGTTTTTCTGGCCTTAACCCTTGGACTTATTCTGTCCCTGCTGAGCTCAGGACTCGAGTCAGCAAGAATGGCTGCGGCCAGAACTCAGATTTTGAATGGGATGGATATTGGACTGTATTCTTTATTTGGACAATATGACAGGTCCCTTTTAAAGGATTTTGACTTGTTCGCTGTTGACGGAGCCTGTGGGGGAAAGGAAATGAATCTGGCCGCTATATATGATAATCTGGAATCTTATATGAAGCCTGTGATGAAGCAAAATAGTCAGAAATTGTCAGTACAGCAGGGTGGCATTTCCGGTTATCTTCTGATGACAGATTCAGAAGGTGAAGTCTTTTATCAGCAGGCAGTCCAATACATGAAAGAAACTCTTGGAAGCCATGGGGCAAAGCTCCTTTTAAACAAAATTCAAGATATGCAGAAAAAGACAATTGAAGCGGAGCGACAAGGCAATGAGATAGAAAGTAAAGGAACCATTGAAAATTATGAAAGTGAAATGGATACTGCACAACAAAAAAGTCAGGCTTTGCTGGAAGAAAAAAAGAAACAGGAACAGCAGAATGGGCAGGATGGGTTTACAGATGGGAAAATGCTTCCGTCTGTGACAGAAAAGAATCCTCCTGCAAAAGTTGAAAATCCTATTCCAGTAATTCGAAAAGTACGAAAAATGGGACTTCTGGATCTGGTTCTCCCTTTTGGAAAAGAAGTTTCTGACAAAAAGGTAAAAACTAAAGAATTGGTTTCAGGAAGAAAACTTGAAACAGGATTGGCAATGGAGGATTCCGTAAAAGCAGATGGAAGTATGCTCTCCCAGGTTTTGTATCAGCAATATCTCATGGAAAAACTGGGAAACTATATAGAACCAGGAAAGAGCGGCTTGCGCTATCAGATTGAGTACATTATTGGAAAGAAAAACAGTGATGAGGCAAATTTGAAAGATGTAGCGAAAAAACTTTTGATGGTTCGGGAAGGACTTAATGTTGCATATCTGGTTTCAGATGCGCTTATGATGGGACAGATTCATGCCATGGCAGCGGCAATTGCAGCCGCATTTCTTATTCCACCGGCAGTTGTGGTGATTGAAGGTGCGCTGATCCTATGCTGGGCTTTTGCTGAAAGCATTCTGGATGTAAGAGAGCTATTTGCCGGCGGAAAAGTACCTTTAACTAAGAATGCCTCTAATTGGCAACTGTCGTTGCAGGGGCTGCCGGCATTGGTAGATAAGCTGGATACGGACCGGCAAAAAGATGTAAACGGGTTGTCCTATGAGGATTATTTGCAGATATTTTTATTGACAACTTTAAAGACACAAAAAGTTAAAGGGGGTATGGATATGATTGAAAGTTCGTTTCGGGAGATGGAAGACTGGAATGAATTTTGTCTGGATCATTGCATTACTGCACTGGAGGCTTCTGTGGATGTAAAGGCAAATAAAAGAAAAGTGTTCACCGTAACGCGGGAATATCACTATATTTAGCTGGAAAATAGATCGTCTCTTGCCATATTACTATATAAGAAAGGCGCAGAAGGATGCTTTCCCGGAAAGGAGATGGAAAATGATTAAAAGAAAAAAGAGAAAAGATATACAGGCTCTGAGGAGCAGAACAAGAAGGAAGAGTTCTCTGGGAATCCGGTCTGTCAGAAAGTCCCCGTTTTCTGTCAGAAATCTTTTCGGAAAAGTGTCTTTGTGCGCCTTTGGAAAAGAAATAAAAGAGCAGGTAAAAAAAGCCAGTCTTACGATAGAAGCGGCCTTTGCCCTTCCACTCTTTTTCTTTGGAATGGTGACAATGATACATTTTATGGATGTATACAGAATTCAGACGGAACACTTGAGCAAACTGTGTCAGAGTGCAAAGGAAGCCGGAATGTATGCGTATGTGGTGGGAGGCGACGGAGTAGAAGAAATTACGCTTCCTGATGTTTACAAATACAAGCCAATTGGCGGATTGATACCGCTTCCGGCTAAATGGCAGTATAACAAGGTGAGGGTTCATGCCTGGACTGGCGTGGACAGAGGAAATGGGAATAGTGAAGAGAATGAAAAACCGGAAAATATGGTGTATGTAACGGTTTCAGGTTCGGTGTATCACAAAAAGCTGACTTGCAGTCACCTCAATCTGTCGGTTACTAAAGTGTCGGGTGGAAGTGTTTCTTCCAGACGAAATGAAAATGGAGAGAAATATCATGCATGTGAAAGCTGCAGTAGAGGGCAAGCTCCAGGAAGTACAGTTTATATTACAAAATCTGGAAACCGTTATCATAATGACAAAAATTGCAGCGGCTTGAAAAGGTCCGTACGTCTGGTAAAAGAGTCGGAAGCTGGTAATCTGCATGCATGTAAACGATGTGGTTAATAAGAAGAAATGGAAGGGGAATAAAATAATGGAACGAATTTGCATTCTTGCATTTCTTGGAATTAACAGTTGGAAAGATATACGTACAAGAGAAGTTTCACTTTTGTCAATTGTTGTATTTGGAATTATGGGAATGATAAGAGCCTGCTTTCTTGGAACTGTGAGTGTGGATTTGGTATGGAATGTCTGTATGGGGGCCGCTGTGATCATGCTCAGTATTATCTCGAAAGGCGCTGTTGGAATGGGAGATGGTCTTTTATTTCTGTCGCTTGGAACAGTACTGTCTTTTGAGGAACTTTTGTCAGCATTTTTATTGGGACTTTTTTGCTGCTGTTTTTGGGGGATTGTGGTGTTATTTCTGTCAGGAAAAGGGAAAAAGACTGAGATGCCTTTCGTTCCATTTCTTATGTTGGGATACATTGGAGGTTTGATTTATTGAAAAAGAGAATGAAAAGGGGAAGCATGACAATAGAAGCAGCACTTTTAATGCCGCTGCTTTTGTTGGTTGTGACGATAACTTTGTATTTGTTTTTTTACGTACATAATAAGGTCTGGCTCACAGCCGCGGCTTACGAAGCAGCTCTTGACGGCAGTCTGGAAACGGCACGGCCAGAAGGGAAAAGCCGTGATAAAGCATTAAAAAAAGGAAAAGAACTTGGAAACACTGGATTTTATGAAAGCAAAAACCTGAAACTTCAGGTCAGCGAAGGAAAAAAAGTGCAGGTAACGTATGATCTTGATATGTTTTCCATATATGGAGGATTTAACAGTCATTTGCAGGTAAAGGGAAGTGTAAAAGTAATAAAACCGGTAACCTGGATCCGAAAAGTAAAGGGACTTTCTGAGGTGTCAAATAAGCTGAAGGGGTAAAAAATGAAATCAGAATATAAAAGAGATATAAATGGAAATTATCTTGTGCTGTATGAAAATGAAGAACCAGATACTTCTTCTTATCAGATGAGAATGCTGGTTGGCAATTCGATTCCATCTATTCTTAAATGCAGAGTGCAGGGAGTTGATGGACAGTTTATGGTGTGTTATGACATTACCTCCAAACAGTCTTTGATTTCTCTTTATGAAGAAAAGAAAATGGGTTACGAAGATCTTCAGATGATCCTGGGTGGATTTGTGCAGGTGATGGAAGATATGTCAGAATATTTGCTGAATCCATGCAGGTTAGTATTGAAGCCGGAGTATATGTATGTAGATGTGGAAAAGAGACAGATCTATTTTTGTTATCTTCCTGGATATGATGAAGATGTGAGACAGAAATTTCAGGAACTGACAGAGTATATTCTTCCGATTCTGGATCATGAAGACTCAAAGGCTGTAATGCTTGGGTATGGAATATACAGAAGAGCTTTGGAAGACAGTTTTCATTTGGAATATATAAAAAAGGAACTTTATCAGGATAGAGAGGAAATAGAAAAAACAGTTGGTTCCTCAATTTTGCAGGAATCAGGCACTATGACAGAGAAAAGGTGTAATTCAGATGGCAGTGAGAAAATTGATCTGTTTGAAAATTATGGGGAGTCAAAAGAGGAAAAGCCTCAGGAAGAACATCTGGAAGAGTTGCTTTGGGAGGAAGAATTATCTGAAAAAAAGAAAAAAGATGTTGGGGGTACGTCTAAAGGATTTTTGATTTGGTGTGTAGCAGCTGGATTTTTTGCACTGGTGGTTGTGGCCGCAGAAACACTGGGGTATCTGCCGAGGGTATCTATGCAGGTTATTCTGGGAGTGGCAGCTGGGATTATGGTAATTGGAATGTTGTGTACCTGGGGTGTGTCCGTTATAAAGAATAAGAATTGCATCAGACATGAGAAAAAGGGACATCTGGAAATACAGAATAAAAGAGAAAATAAAAAAGTGAGTGAAGACTTAGGAAAAGATAAGGTGAACTTTAAAGATAGCATTGAAAGAAACACGACTTCAATGCAAAATACAGCAGAAGTATTGCACCAAAAAGAAAAAATATCAATATCACAAAAAAATTGCGGCGAAACAGTGGTGTTATCTGCGAATATTGTTACTGGACCGGCAACTCTTGTAAGCCGTGAACCTGGTGAACTTGCTACGATTTATCTTCAGAATGAACTTACGGTAATTGGAAAAATGGAGAATGCAGCGGATGCGGTGATCGAACTTCCTACAGTAAGCCGGATACACGCGAAGATACGGAAACGGGAGGGAGAATATTATCTTACGGATTTGAATTCACGCAATGGAACATCTGTAAATGGCAAAATTTTAAAAGGGGATGAGGAATATTGCCTTCAGGATCAGGATCAGATAGACTTTGCGCAGGCCAGGTATGTGTTTCTGAAATAAAATAACAGATTTTAAAAATTTACCGGGTCTGATCTGTTGAGGTATCAGAGAAATTGTGCTATACTTATTCTATTATCAGAAAGTAACAAAAACAGTCTTGAAAGTAGACTGAAAATATTGAGGTGATGGCGTGGAAGAAATAAAAAAAGAACCAATAACGGTTCTTTTTATACTTCTAAATATATTGATATTTCTTGTTGTTGATTTTACCGGCGGATCAGAAAATACTGCTCACATGATTGAATGTGGAGCCGCCTATCCACCGCTGATTCTTGAAAATGGAGAGATATACAGGTTATTTACCTGTATGTTTCTGCATTTTGGAATTTATCATATTGCCAATAATATGCTTGTCCTTTTTGTACTGGGACAGCGACTGGAACCGGTTGTAGGGAAGATTAAATTTATTTTAATTTACCTTCTTGGCGGTCTTGGTGGAAATATTTTTTCTTTTATTATGGAAATGAAATCAGCGGATTATGCAGTGTCAGCTGGTGCCTCTGGTGCCGTTTTTGCAGTAATGGGAGCAATGCTCTATGTAGTTATTCGAAATCATGGAAGAATTCAGGATATTTCCGTACGACAGATGATGATCATGGCCGGATTCTCATTGTATTTCGGTTTTTCAAGTACTGGTGTAGATAATGCAGCCCATGTTGGCGGCATGGTTTGTGGATTTATCCTGGCGGCAGTTCTTTATCATCCGGGAAATTTTTCTGGCAGAACAATGTGGAAGGATGTTTCCCCATCGGATTCAATTTCTGCATAAATGTTTCCGCTGTGAGCCTGGATGATCTCTCTGGTGATTGCCAGCCCCAGTCCGGTTCCACCCTCTTTGAATGTTACAAATGGAGTGAAAATTTCATTCAGCTGTGATTCCGGTATGCCGCATCCATTGTCAGTTATGACAATATGTACCCTTTGGTCACTGGAAAAAGCACATAATTTTACTTTTCCATCAGCACAGGAAATTGCTTCTGCTGCATTTCTGAGCAGATTCAGTAAAGCCTGCTTTAATTTAACGGGATCAATAAAGAGGGCAGGCAGTGAGGGTGAAATATCAGTTTTTAAGGTAATGCCCAGGTACTGGTAAGTGGGCTGGATACTGGAAATAATTTCCTTAAGATAGGCAGTAAAAGCAGTTCTTTTCCGTTCAAGTTTATGGGCATTATTGTAATCCGAAAGATTATTTAACAATTCTTTGGTATACTCCAGATTAGCTGTAATATCATTCCAGTAATCAAATGAGACAACTTCAGGATGTGTGTCTTCAATCATCTGAATCTCACTGTTAATAAGTGCTATGGGATTGCGTATCTCATGGGAAAATCGTGATAGTATCAGATGAAATTCATCCTGTTTTTTGTTTAAGATTAAATTATTTTTCATAAGCTCACCTCAAGTGAAGTGTATCATTGAAGTGGACAAATGACAAATAAAATCGTACTTAAAAAATCGAGATTATTCGACAGAAATAAAAAATACTGTTCCAAAAATTTTTTAAAAAATTTTGGAAAAAAATGTGATTTTCGCTATTATTAGACGTATAATTTATATATTCTATTTGGGAGGATAAGACTATGAGTGATTGTATTTTTTGCAAAATTGCAAACGGAGAGATTCCATCAGCAACATTGTATGAAGATGAAGACTTCAGAGTAATTCTGGATCTGGGTCCTGCAAGTAAAGGACATGCCTTGATCTTGCCGAAAGCGCATGCGGCTAATATCTATGAGATATCAGATGATATGGCTGCGAAAGCAATGATTCTGGCAAAGAAAATGGCCACAAAAATGACCGAGGCGTTAAAGTGCGATGGTTTTAACATTGTACAAAATAATGGCGAACCGGCAGGACAGACTGTTTTTCATTTTCATATGCATCTGATTCCGAGATATGAAGGAGATCAGGTGGGAATTACCTGGAAACCTGGAACTTTAACGGATGAGGTGAAAAATGAAATCCTGGAGAAATTGAAAAGCTGCTAGAAAACGGGGTACACAAGATGAATAGCGAAGAATTTAACACATTTTACAGACGGTATTATAAAGTCTCTGTTAAAATCGCAAATGGAATTGTACAAAGCCGTTTTACAGCCGAGGATGTTACACAGGAGGTATTTTCATACTTTTACGAAATAAAAGAGAGACTGGATGCTTCCAGCGAAGAAAAGCTTCACGCATTGGTGGTATGGAAAACAACCAATAAAGGAAGGGACTACCTGAGAAAATCATATGTAAAGCGGGAAGTAATGTTTGACAATGATGTGGCTGAATTGCAGTATCGTACTACAGAAAGCGCAGAAGCGGCATTACTGGGGCTGGAAAAACAGAAATATTTATCAATGGCATTTGAAGGCCTGCGACGGAAAAATTTAATTAACTATATGATTTTTATGCGAGTTGTAATGGAAGGTGTATCTACTGAAGAAGTAGCGCGCGAATTTGGCTATACAAGAAATAATGTAAATAACAGAGTACTTAGAGCCAGAAAATGGCTTTTAGCAGAAATTTTAAGACTGGAAAAAGAGTAAAATTAAAAAGCATACCTCTGTTAAATAACAGAGGTATGCAGTGTAAAATCAGGAATGAATACATTCTTCAATGAGATTTACAATATGCTGAATAGAATTTAAGTTTTTGCCTGCCGACATAGCCGCAATATATTTATCACGTTCCTGATAGAGTTTGCGGATTGCCTCTAAGAGAGACGCTTCTGTAATCTCTTCCTCCTCCAGTACCATACTGTAACCCTGGCACTCGAAGGAGCGGGCATTGAGAATCTGATCACCGCGGCTTGCCTTTGCGGACAATGGAATTAAGAGATTTGGCTTTGAAAGTGCGGCAAGTTCACAGATAGCATTAGCTCCTGCACGGGAGATTACTACATCTGCCAATGCAAACATGTCAGGAAGCTGTTCCTGAACATATTCATATTGGACATAACCTGTCAGCTGGATACTTTCATCCGTTTTTCCCTTGCCACAAATATGAATAACCTGGAATTCTTTCAGCAGTTCAGGAAGAATTTTTCGTACATTTTCGTTTACAGAAGCAGCACCCAGACTGCCGCCAATTACCAAAAGAACTGGTTTATCTGAAGTAAAACCACAATATGCGCGAGCGTGTTCTTTATTACCATGGAGAAGCTCCTGACGAATAGGAGTACCTGTAAGAACTGCCTTATCTTTTGGAAGATTATTTACAGTTTCTGGAAAGTTACAGCAGACTTTTGTGGCGGAAGAAAGGCAAAGCTTATTAGCAAGTCCCGGAGTCATATCAGATTCATGAATGATTGCCGGAATGTGGCGTTTGCCTGCGGCAATTACCACTGGTACTGTTACGAAGCCACCTTTGGAAAATACTACATCAGGCTTTAATTTTTTCATAAGACTTTTAGCCTGAAAATAGCCTTTTATAACGCGAAATGGATCTGAAAAGTTTTTCAAATCAAAATATCGTCTTAATTTACCGGAAGCAATTCCATAGTAAGGAATACCAAGCTCCTCAATAAGCTGTTTTTCAATACCATTGTAGGAGCCGATGTAAGAAATTTTATAACTTTTTTCCTGTAAAGCGGGAATCAGAGCAATATTCGGGGTAACATGTCCGGCAGTACCACCGCCGGTAAGGATAATATGCTTCATAGGATCCTCCTGAATAAGTGTTTAATAGTTACAGTTCACTTTGTGAATAGCGACCTATTTAATAAATATGAACCCCTAAAAGGGAATTGTCAAGAAAAGAAAAAAATCTGGGAGAAAAAAATGAACAAAAAAAAGATAGGAGAGAAAACCGACAGTCTGTTAGAAGCTGAAATGATCAAAGAAGCAAAAATGATAGAAGAAAGTCTTCTTGGAAATGCTGCAAATGATTTTGAGATTTCGGATGAGGAACTGGATGAGGCGTATCAGCAGTTTTTAAAGAAAATGAAAGCAGAAGGCAAACTGGATGAAGATAAAATAAATGAGGCCAATTCTGCAAAAGCTATGAATAATGATACAAAGACTGCTGAAATAGTGAAGTTTCCAGGATTCCGGAACGAGGCGTCCAAAGAGGAAAATTTAAAAGATGCTCAATCAACAGAAAGTTCAGCTGAGGAAATTGATTTTATTGCAGGATTTTCTGATAAGCTACGTCAGTTTGAAAAAGAAGAAAATAAACCCTGGTACAAATATGGAAAGGCAGTAGGGATTGCAGTTCTTGCTGCAATCGGTATTCTTGCCGGAAGTATGGCAAGCCAGGCTGATTCAGCGAAATTTGTCAGCTCTGTTCAGCATATTATAAATAGTGAAGATGTTATGCCATAAAAACAGAAAAATATATGTAATATAAGTAAGAGTTCGGGTAAAAGGGGGAATCTGTATGAAGATCACTTTTATTGGAGCAACACATGAAGTTACCGGGAGCTGCTATTACCTGGAAGCAGCAGGAAAAAAGTTTCTTGTAGACTGTGGAATGGAACAGGGACCTGATTATTATGAAAATAAAGATATTCCTGTGCCTCCGGGAGAATTAGATTTTGTGCTTTTAACACATGCACACATGGATCATTCCGGAAATCTTCCTGCTATTTACGCAAAAGGCTTTAAAGGACCTGTATATGCCACAGAGGCAACCTGTAATCTTTGCGATATTATGCTCCGTGACAGTGCCCATATCCAGATGTTTGAGGCAGAATGGCGTAACCGCAAGGCAAAACGTCAGGGGAAGCCTGAATTTGTTCCAGCTTATACCATGGAGGATGCATTAGGGGTTATTCGTAATTTTGTAGGCTGTCCATATGAGACTGGAATAATTCTTGGCGAGGGGCTGAGAGTAAAGTTTATTGATGCAGGTCACCTTCTTGGATCAAGCAGTATTGAGGTGAATATCTGTGAAGCTGGAGTTGAAAAAACAATTGTATTTTCGGGAGATATAGGAAACAAAAATCAGCCGCTTATAAAAGACCCTGCCTATTTTAGAAAAGCAGACTACGTGGTAATGGAATCTACATACGGAGACCGGAGCCACGGAGAGAGACCAGATTATGTGCGCCTTCTGGCAGATGTCATTCAGGAGACCTTTGACCGGGGCGGTAATGTGGTAATTCCCTCTTTTGCAGTGGGAAGAACGCAGGAGATGCTGTATTTTATCAGACAGATAAAAGCAGAAGGCCTTATTCACGGGCATGATAATTTTAAAGTGTTTGTAGATAGCCCTCTTGCAAATGAAGCAACAAATATTTTCGGTATTCATAAATATGATTGTTTTGATGACGAGGCTCTGGAACTTATTCGAAAAGGAATCAATCCTCTTAGCTTTCCTGGTTTGAAGATATCCGTAACAAGTGAAGACTCAAAAGCAATCAATTTCGATGATGACTGTAAGGTGATTATTTCTGCCAGTGGAATGTGTGATGCAGGAAGAATTAAACATCACCTGAAACATAATCTGTGGCGGGAGGACAGCACCATTCTTTTTGTGGGCTATCAGGCTGTTGGAACTCCGGGACGCGCCCTTTTGGAAGGAACTCAGGAAATAAAACTCTTTGGTGAACCGGTGCACGTTGCAGCAAAAATCTGCCGTATGCCGGGAATCAGTGGCCATGCAGATGTAAATGGTCTGGTTGACTGGATAAAAGCATTTGAAGTAAAGCCTCAGAAAGTGTTTGTTACTCATGGCGAGGATACTGTGACAGAACTGTTTGCTGCAAGACTGCGTGATGAGATGAACTATGATGCATATGCGCCATTCAGTGGAACAGAATTTGATCTGGCTGAAGGCGAATTTCTGTACGAGGCAGAGGGCGTTAAGATACAGAAGCCTGCTGCGTTACAAAAAGCATCTAAGGCTGCAAAGGTATACGAAAAGCTGCTTGCGCTTGGATACAGACTGCTTTCCGTCATACGCAAAAACGAGGGCTGTGCAAACAAAGATCTGGAGAAGTTTTCAAGGGATGTCCAATCTTTATGTGATAAATGGGACAGAACTGATGGGTAAGTGTTACAGTCTGAAAAGAAATCCCCGGGACAAAAATCCCGGGGAAGTAATTATGAAATCGCTTCTTTTAAAGCAGTGGCAAGCTGGTCAGGGCATGAAGTAGGTCTGCGTCCACACTGGATTCCCTCCAGGCGTGCAATTACTTCTTTCGCCGGCATACCTTCTACAAGTTTGGCAACTCCCTGTGTATTTCCAGAACATCCACCAATAAATTTCACATTGTGAACTTTCTGTTCATCATCAATATCATATTGAATTGCCATAGAACAAACACCTTTTGTTTTATATTCCATTGTTTTTTCCTCCAATCGTTATGTAAAATCAGGAGCTCAGGAACGCTGGTCAGGTTATGAACAGCAATAGCTTTGCACCTTCTCTCATTATAGCAGAAGATATTATAAGTTTCCATGCCAAATTTAAGTTGGATATAGCAAGAAGTTTTGGTATAATGTCAGATGAAGAAGCAGTTAACTTTCAAAAACAGAGGAGAATGCTAAATGAAAACAATTGGTATTATTGGCGCAATGGAAGTTGAAGTTGCGATTTTAAAAGAAAAAATGGAAGATGTACGAATTATAAAAAAAGCTTCCATGGATTTTTATGAGGGAATACTTGCTGGAAAAAAGGTTGTTGTAGTGCGTTCCGGAATTGGCAAGGTAAATGCTGGTATCTGTGCTCAGATTCTGGCAGATGTATTTTCAGTAGATGCGATCATTAATACAGGAATTGCAGGAAGCTTAAATAAAAATATTAATATTGGTGATATTGTTCTTTCCACAGATGTTGTACAGCATGATATGGATGCTACCGGATTTGGATACCGCAAGGGACAGATTCCGCAAATGCCTGTATTTTTCTTTAATGCAGATGATAATCTCCGCAGACTTGCTGCAGAAGTATGTAAGGAAGTAAATCCGGATATTCAGGTATTTGAAGGAAGAATTGCTTCTGGAGACCAGTTTGTCTGCGATCAGGATGTTAAGAATCGAATTGTATCAGAGTTTTCAGCATATGCGACTGAAATGGAAGGTGCAGCCATTGGACAGGCAGCATACTTAAATGAAATTCCGTTTCTGGTTGTCCGTGCTATTTCTGATAAGGCTGATGGAAGTGCGCAGATGGATTACAGCGAATTTGAGAAAGCAGCTGTTGACCATAGTGTGAGGCTTACTTTAAATATGCTGGCGCGTATTTGAAAAATCATTCCCGCAATCTGCACGCCCCACTTTGCGGTATATTTTTCCCGAATTCAGTTGCCGTAGCCCGCTACGGCGCCATCATCCGGGCAAAATCTTCCACAAATTGTGACGTACATCTTGCAGAAAGCCTTTTTCAAACACGCTTTGGCGCGTATTTGAAAAATGGTGCAATTGACCGAAAAACGGAAGCTTGCATATAATGAGAGTGAAATGGAAAAGGAATCGAAATTGCTGATATGATATATAAAGATTTTTATCCATTTTACACAAGCTATGCAAATCCCTTGCTCTACCGGGGAGAAAAGGAACAAGAAGAGGAATTTTTTCTGATGAAATCCTACTATCCGGACACTGCCAGAAAGATACAGGAAAAAGTGGAAGAAGAATGTGATCTTCAGGATTATGAAGGCAGCCGGCTTTACGATGAATATCCTGACAGGTTTATGTTGTATCACCTTGGAAGGAAGATCGTGGATGAAGTAAGATCAGAGGCTGATATGGAAGCAATGTCTGATGGACTTCTTGGTGATCTGGTAGAAGTGCTTCTTTTTCATGAAATATCACGAAGAAGATGCCGACGAAGAAGATGCAGGGGAGATTTTTACAGATAAGACGCATCAAAATGACAATTAGAGGTTGCTGTGAGCGGAGTGAACAGTAACGATTACAGAATATAAAAGAAAATAATTATAATAAAAATGAAAACAATAGATGAATATTTAGAGGAACAGATAAATGAACAGCTGTGTCAAGCTATCCTAAGCGGCAGCAGAGGGGACGGACCATCCAAAGTAAAAATACGCCCGGTAGAAATCCGGGGGAAGGTGGTTTATCAGGCTTCTGAAACTGTAGGGACGAAGGTGCTCCATAAAAATTATTCCAGAGAGGAACTGATTTCATATTTAAAAGCGGGGCTGCAGCATGATTTTTCTCAGCTTCAGGCAAGTGGGATGGCGCTGGATGGAACTATTCTGGTAAGCAAAAAAGGAAAGATGACCATAAAGACCAGACGTCATCCCGAAAATGGAAAAGGTCTGGCTTTCGGAAAGGACAAGACCTTCAGCAAGGGCACGCAGATATTGGCCCACAATCGTGTAAAGCAGTACATACTTAAGGAAAATATTCCAGTCCCCTTTCTTGTTGATCTTGGTGTTATGAATAAGGAAGGCAGGATTATTACCCAAAAATACGATAAGTTCCGACAGATCAATCGATTTCTGGAATTTATTCAGGACATTCTTCCAAGACTGGATCAACAGCGGGAAGTGACCATTCTTGATTTTGGATGCGGAAAGTCCTATCTTACATTTGCCATGTATTACTATCTGAGAGAACTGAAAGGTTATGATGTAAATATTATTGGTCTGGATCTGAAAACAGATGTAATAGAAAAATGTAATCATCTTGCAGTAAAGTATGGATATGAAAAACTGCATTTTTATCAGGGAGATATTGCTGATTATGAAGGTGTTTCTTCTGTTGATATGGTAGTAACCTTGCATGCCTGTGACACAGCTACAGATTATGCTCTTGCGAAGGCTGTGGAATGGGGAGCGAAAGTTATTTTGTCTGTACCCTGCTGTCAGCATGAGGTAAATAGACAGATAAAAAATGAAGTGTTGGAGCCTGTACTGAAATATGGCATTCTTAAGGAGAGAATGGCTGCTTTGATGACAGATGGAATTCGAGCCAATCTGCTGGAAAGTATGGGATACGAAACTCAGATCCTGGAATTTATTGATATGGAGCATACACCCAAGAATTTGCTGATCCGTGCTGTAAAGACAGGCAAACCAAAAGATATGAAGAGTACAGTGCAGCTTATGAAGGAACTGCATATAAATCCTACACTGGAAAGACTTCTGTACCGTGAAGGGGAGGTACAATCAGAGAGTTAAGAGGAGAAAGAATGATTAAATTTTTACGCAGAGCAGTGATTCTCCTGTTTGTTTTTGTTCTCGGCGTGGCAGGAAGTTCGTTCCTGCTGAATAGTGAGACTACGGATGACCGCTCTGATATGAATGATCCGGTTTTTCCGGAGGTAATGGTTGATTTTGATGGAAATTATGCAAACAGGATGTATGGTTATGCACAGCCTATGCAGTCTGATTTTACCAGGGACAGTGTGACGCCTATTGATACATCCAAGGAACTGTCCTTTGTCATAAATGCCTATGATACAAAGGTGAAAAGCCTTTCCTATGAGATACGTACTTCAGATGGCAGTAAGGTACTGGAAAACCGTAAGATTAAAAGTCTGGATAAACAGGACAGCTATCTGACAACAACAATTAAGCTGAGCAGTGATCTTTTGATGAATCAGGAGTATTCTTTGCAATTATCTCTTGAGACAAATAAGGGAACAGCTTATTACTATACAAGAGTAGTTTCCAGATCCAATGTGAATGCTGCTCAGTACGTGAAGTTTGTTGCGAGCTTTTATGAAAAATGTCTGGATAAAGCGTCCGCCGAGGATCTGACTGCTTACCTGGAATCAGACACATCCAGTACATCTACCAACTATACAGACATTAATATCAATTCTACATTTGCCCAGATCAGCTGGGGCAATCTGAACCCTCAGATTTACAGAAAGGGAATTCCTGTAGTGAAGGATATTAATGAAACCACAGCCAGTCTTTCTGTTGAATATCAGATTGCGGCACTGGATGAAGATGGAAACCAGGAAATCTATGATGTGACAGAATTTTACCGGATGCGTTATACTGAAACCAGAATCATGCTTCTGGATTTTAAACGAAGTGCATCACAGGTATTTGAGGAAAGCTCCATCAGCATTTCCGACAAGGGGCTTTTACTTGGAGTCAGAGACAAAAATGTGGAATATATGATGAATGAAAACGCAGGAGTTCTTGCTTTCGTTCAGGAAGGGGATTTATGGTCTTATTCTCCTGATGATGGAAAATTTTCCAGAATTTTCAGTTTCCGCAAAGAAACGGATGGAGATTTCAGGGATTCCAGATACCAGCATAATATAAAGATCATCCGTGTGGAAGATAACGGAGATGTGGACTTTGTTCTTTATGGATATATGAACAGAGGCGTTCGGGAAGGATACTGTGGTGTTTGTGTATATCATTACAGCAATGATCAGAATGTGGTGGAAGAAAAAGTATTTATTCCGTCTACAGAATCCTACGAATTCCTGAAAGAGGATCTTGGAACATTATCCTATGTCAGTACAGAAAATGCTCTTTATCTTTTATTTGCAAATAAGCTTTATAAGATAAACATTTCAGATGGTACCAGTGAGGTTCTTGAGGAAGGAATTAAAATAGATGACTTTGCTGTTTCGGATACAGGTGCACATGCTGCATGGATCATTCAGGAAGGTGAAAGCGCCGGAAATATAAAAGAAATAGATTTTGAAACATTAGAAACCAGGAGTCTTGCACCATCTTCAGGACAGTCTTTAGTGCTGAATGGATTTATGAATGAAGATCTTGTTTATGGAATCGTAGTTGATGGAGATGTGATCGCAGACGATAATGGTCATGAGACTACGGGGATTCATACGGTCCGTATTGAAGGATTTGATGGAACTTTGAAAAAAGAATATCATCAGGATGGATTGTATGTAACTGATATTACCATGGGAAACACTATGATGGAATTTCAGTTGTCCAAGAAGACAAAAAAAGGATATAAAGCAGTAAGCAAGGATAATATTCTGAATAATTCCAAAGCCTCGACCAATACTGTATCCGTGGAACTTGTGACAAATTCCAGAACCGGAACTCAGATACGACTGGCTCTCACTGAAACGCCTGAAATTCAGGAACCGTTAGTTGTTTATGCAAAAATGAAAAATATAGGTGATGACCGTATTATTCTGGATACGCAGATTCCTGAGGAAGATATTTACTATGTTTATGCAAAAGGAGGATTGGACAGTACATTCACAGATCCTGCACTTGCGCTTCAAAGAGCAGATGATCAGACTGGTGTTGTGCTGAATCGTGCTCAGCAGTATGTATGGGAGCGTGGAAATAAGAAGACAAAGCTGACTCTTAATCTGGAGGATGTGCCGGAAGCAATGAAGAGTGCATCCCTGGATGTTACAGCACTGCAGGAGGCTCTTGGGGATGAGGGTACTATCATTGATTTGTCTGGTTGTACATTAGACAGTGTCTTATATGAGGTCAGCGCCCAGCGTCCGGTAATTGCCAAGACCGGGGATAATACCAGTGTTGTGATCATTGGATATGATGAATATAACACATATCTGTACGATCCGCAGAAAGGGGAAACTTATCCTTACGGTATGAATGACAGTACGGAGCTGTTTGAAAAGGCCGGCAATATTTTTATAAGTTATGTTGAGAAACTGAAGCTTTAAAGTGGCTGTTGGGAAAGCCGGTACAGTCCGATATTGAACATGTATGCAAAAAATGCTAGATGTGAAAGATGCAGCAAAGTGGTGGTTAACAGTCTGTCTGTGGTGGAGGACAGACTGTTAAAAATAAAGCAACAGGAAAGGACAGAAAAATGCTAAGCGAAAGTATTAAAAAACTGGTACAGTATGGAATTGAGACAGGGCTGACTCCTGCCTGTGAGAAAAACTATACAACAAATCTTCTTCTTGATGTTTTTAAAGAAGATGAATACACAGAACCGGCAGAGGAATATTCTGATATTAATCTGGAAGAAGTTCTGAAAGAACTGTTAGACGAAGCTGTAGAACGTGGTCTGATTCAGGACAGTGTGGTTTACAGAGATCTGTTTGATACAAGATTAATGAACTGTCTTATGCCCCGCCCGGCTCAGGTACAGAAGTCTTTCTGGGAAAAATATGAGAAATCTCCGGAAGAAGCAACAGATTATTTCTATAAATTAAGCCAGGACAGTGATTATATTCGTCGTTATCGTGTAAAGAAAGACCAGAAATGGACTGTGGATTCTCCTTATGGAGCAATTGATATTACAATCAACCTTTCTAAGCCAGAGAAAGATCCGAAAGCTATTGCTGCGGCAAAGCTTATCAAATCAAGCAGCTATCCCAAATGTCTGCTTTGTCCGGAAAATGAGGGATATGCAGGCCGCGCAAATCATCCTGCAAGAGAGAATCACAGAATCATTCCGATCACAATCAATGACAGTCCGTGGGGAATGCAGTACTCTCCTTATGTTTATTATAATGAGCATTGTATTGTATTTAATTTCCAGCACACACCTATGAAAATCGAGAGAAACACATTTATCAAGCTGTTTGATTTCGTGAAGCTGTTTCCACATTATTTTCTGGGGTCAAATGCAGACTTACCGATTGTGGGAGGTTCTATTCTCAGTCACGATCATTTCCAGGGCGGCCATTATACGTTTGCTATGGCAAAGGCTGAAATTGAGAAATATGTAACTATTCCGGGCTATGAGGATGTGGAGGCTGGTATTGTAAAATGGCCGCTGTCTGTACTTCGTATCCGTCATAAAGATGAGAAGCGCCTGATTGATCTGGCAACTCATGTGCTGGAGGTTTGGAGAGGCTATACAGATGAGGCTGCATTCATTTTTGCAGAAACGGATGGTGAACCTCATAATACGATCACTCCGATCGCACGTAAAAAAGGTGATATGTATGAGTTGGATCTGACTCTACGAAACAATATTACCACAGAAGAAAATCCTCTTGGCGTATATCATCCGCATGCACAGTACCATCATATTAAGAAGGAGAATATCGGTCTGATCGAGGTTATGGGCTTGGCAGTTCTCCCTGCGCGACTAAAAGAAGAACTGGAGCTTTTGGAAGAATATATTCTGGATGGCAAGGATGTTGCTTCTAATGAGAAGATTGAAAAACATGCGCAGTGGGTAAAAGAATTCCTTCCGAAGTACGATCATCTTGATAAAGACAATATTGAAGAGGTTCTTCATAAAGAAGTTGGAAATGTGTTTGTTCACGTGCTGGAAGATGCTGGTGTTTACAAATGTACAGGAGAGGGCAGAGCTGCATTTATGCGTTTTATTGAAAATTTGTAACCAAATCATAAAGACAATCTTTTGGGGTTGAAAGAATGTGTCCGTTTGATTATACTGAAGACAGCACAGAAGATGAAATAAGAACTATTTATTTTCTGTGCAGATGATGAAAGCAGGAGAGACATTAAAAAGCAGAGGAGTGCCTATGAAAAATAAAACAAAAAGAAAAAATAGGATTTTCCGGGTTCTGTTGGCCACAATGTTGATTTTGTTCGGAGTTTCATTTAGAAATGATGGAAAAATTGGGATTAGTGGTGTTCAGTCTGTACAGGCGGCCACTAAGAACGTAGTTGTCAGATTCTGGAATCAAAGTGGAAAAACATCTTATTCCAAGCTGCGTATAAAGGTAAGTGCCGGGAAAAAAATTAAGCTTCCGGCAGTTCCTGCAATTACCGGATACAAAAATCTTGGCTGGTCCACTCAGAAAAACGATACCAAAGCGGTATATGCCGCGGGGAAAAAAATACGTCTGAAAAAGAATATAAATCTGTACGCGGTGCGTAAAAAAGTTGGTATATATAAAGTTTATTTCTATGATAATACCGGAAGCACCAGTACAGTATTTAAGAAACTAAACAAAGCTGTTACAAAAAACGGATATCTTACCTTGCCAGAGCTTCCACAAAAAAGCGGCTATAAGGCAGTTGGATGGAGTACTAAAAAGAATGCTTCCCAAGCGGCGTATACAGAGGGACAGAAGATTCGAATCAAAAAAAATATAAAATTATATGCTGTTTACGAGTCTGATACAACATTTACGGTGGCTTTGTGCAAGAATGATGGAACCGTTTACAAGACAGAGAATGTAGCATCTGGAAGTTCTTATACATTGCCGTCTGTAAGAAATGCATCCGGATACACCTTTATGGGATGGGATATCCAGTTAGGAAAAAGCACAGCACCGCGTTATGAAGCTGGTGATACTATTACAGTAAACAGCAACATAAAGCTGTATGCAGTTGTGTTTAACCGTTCCGCTGAGGAAGACCTGACTCTTTCAGAGCTTCTGCAATCCGCAAGCAGCTGGAAGATTGGAAATGGCAGCAGCCGGGGGTACAATCACATTATTTTTGTAGGAGACTCCCGTACCAATCGTATGCAGAGAACGCTGCAAAATTTAAATTCAGGGTATTATGAGTCGAATCTGCTGCGTGATATTGATTTTGTATACGAAGAGGGTAAAGGTCTTGAATGGCTGAAGTCTCAGGGAATGAATACGATTCTTTCTATTGCAGAAGAGAATTATTCCGTTCTGAAACCGACTGCGGTTATTTTTAATCTGGGAGTAAACGATCCTGGAAATATGTATGATTATATTTCTTATTATCAGGAGATTGCTGAGAGCTTACAGAAAAAGAACTGCAAGCTGTTCTTTATGTCGGTGAATCCGGTAAACAGTAAGACAATCGAATATCTTGGTAAGAATGCAATCCGAAAAGAAGAAGTAATCCGCAAATTCAATTCTGTTGTGGGTAGTGCTCTTGGCAGCACTTTCGAATATATTGATACGTATTCTTATCTGATGGAGAATGGATATGGTACCAATATTAGTGGAACTGGAGTTGACCTGCCAGACGATGATGGACTTCATTACACCACCAAGACTTACAAACGAATTTTTAAGTATTGTCTGGATTATCTTATATTGCATTAAACGTTCAGAGAAATACTGAGAATGAGGCAACTTTGCAATAGGAAAATACTTACAGAAGAGAAGATCTTTGTCCAAAAGTGTCGAAGCTTAACAGACAGGATCTTCTTTTATTCCCTGGAAAAATATCCTTGCGCGAATAAGAGGAATAGTCTATACTATAGAGAAATGAGTGTTTGGAAAAATGAGGAGAAAGAGGAACTAATTATGAAACTTACAACAGTAAAAGAGATTTACAGAGAACGGGATAAATACCTGGATCAGGAGATCACCGTAGGCGGCTGGGTACGAAGCGTTCGTGATTCCAAGACCTTTGGATTTGTTGTTCTCCATGATGGAACATATTTTGAGACCCTTCAGATCGTTTACCATGATACAATGGACAATTTTGCTGAGATTTCCAAACTGAATGTAGGCGCAGCGATTATTGTAAAGGGAACTCTGGTAGCGACTCCACAGGCGAAACAGCCATTTGAGATCCAGGCTGCAGAGATTTCTGTAGAAGGAACATCTGCACCAGATTATCCGCTTCAGAAGAAACGCCACAGTCTTGAGTATTTAAGAACGATCACACATCTTCGTTCCAGAACAAATACCTTCCAGGCTGTTTTCCGTGTACGTTCTCTCTGTGCATATGCAATACACAAATTCTTTCAGGAGAGAGGATTTGTTTATGTACACACTCCGCTGATCACAGGAAGTGACTGCGAGGGTGCAGGGGAGATGTTCCAGGTTACAACCATGGATCTGAATAACATTCCTACAGATGATAAGGGAAATATTGATTACTCTCAGGATTTCTTTGGCAAGGAGACAAATCTGACTGTAAGCGGTCAGCTGAACTGTGAGACATTTGCACAGGCATTCCGTAATGTATATACATTTGGACCAACTTTCCGTGCTGAGAACTCCAACACCACACGTCATGCAGCTGAGTTCTGGATGATCGAGCCTGAGTGTGCATTTGCTGATCTTGAAGATAACATGAATCTTGCAGAAGCGATGCTGAAATATGTGATCAGATATGTTCTTGAGAATGCTCCAGAGGAAATGAACTTCTTCAATTCTTTTGTGGACAAAGGACTTCTTGACAGATTGAATCATGTGGCAAACTCTGAGTTCGGTCGTGTTACCTATACAGAAGCAATTGAGCTTCTCGAGAAGAATAATGACAAGTTTGATTATAAAGTATCCTGGGGATGTGATCTGCAGACAGAGCATGAGCGTTATCTGACAGAACAGATTTTTAAGAAACCTATTTTTGTTACAGACTATCCAAAGGAAATTAAAGCATTCTATATGAAAGCAAACGAGGATGGCAAGACCGTTGCAGCTATGGACTGCCTGGTTCCTGGAATTGGTGAGATTATCGGTGGAAGCCAGAGAGAGGATGACTATGGTAAGTTGAAAGCTCGTATGGAAGAGCTTGGGCTGAAGGAAGAAGACTATGACTTCTATCTTGATTTGCGTAAATATGGTTCCACACGTCATTCAGGATTTGGTCTTGGATTTGAGCGCTGTGTAATGTATCTCACAGGAATGGGTAATATCCGTGACGTAATTCCATTCCCGAGAACAGTTAACAACTGCGATTTATAAAATGAGGTAAAAGAATGAGATTTATTCATCTTGCAGATGTACATCTTGGTGCAGTGCCTGACAGAGGCTGCCCATGGAGTGACAAGCGGGAGAATGAAATCTGGGAAACATTCCGCCGGGTTATTGCGGGTATCCGCGAAAATCCGGTGGATTTGTTATTTATAGCCGGAGATTTGTTCCATCGTCAGCCACTTCCATATGAATTGAAAGAAGTAAACGATTTATTTTCCGGAATACCGGAAACAAGGGTATATTTAATGGCAGGAGAAAGGGATTATCTGAAAGAAAATTCTTTTTACAGAACTTTCACCTGGGCACCGAATGTGACTTTTTTTCCAGAAGAGAAGGTAACCTGTGTGAAAGATACGCAATTCGGGGTATATGTTTATGGAATGAGCTATGAACATTCACAGATCAGACAGCCCTTGTATGATGGCGTACGCCCTGTGAAAAATGATGGAGTGCATATTCTTATGGCTCATGGCGGTGATGAAAGCCATTGCCCGTTAAATATAGCTGCACTTGCAGGAGCTGGTTTTGATTATATTGCATTGGGGCATTTCCATACTCCACAGAGCGTAATAAGAGATGTGGCTGCTTACAGCGGAGCTCTTGAGCCAATTGAAAGCAATGATCTGGGAGCACATGGCTACATTGAGGGAAGGATTGAAAATGGAAAAGTGAAAACCAGATTTGTGCCGTTTTCTATTCGAACCTATAGTCAACTTCTTCTCAATGTAAATGAAGAAAGCACCCAGCTATCTATTGAAGAAGCTTTGAAGGATGAGATATTTAAAAAAGGCGGACTGAATATATATCGTGTAATTCTTCAAGGGAAAAGAAAACCAGAGCTTTTTCTGATTCCGGAAAAACTGAAATCCTTTGGAAATATTACAGAAGTACTGGATGAGACCAGACCTGCTTATGATCTGGAAGAACTGCAAAAAAAATATGCCGGAACTTTGATAGGGGATTATATCTGCTTTTTTATGGAAAAAAACAGAAATACAGTGGAAGATAAGGCCCTGTACTATGGTTTGCAGGCACTGTTGGAGACAAGACATTCCAGCTGACACAAAGCAGATAGTAACAGAAAATATGTATTGCAGTGTAAAATTGAGATGTATGTGCGAGGGAATAAGGTTATATGATTTTTAAACGCATATTAATAAATAATTTTGGTGGGCTTCGGGAAAAAGACATAGAACTGACCTCTGGAGTAAATGTGCTCTATGGACTAAAAGAAACAGAAATGAACATTGTGTTTATCTTTGTGAAGAGCATGTTCTTTGGAGTGCCTGAGGAAATGCAGGAAAAGAATGGAATTTATGAAAAAGCAGGAACTGAAGCTTCCCGGGAAAAATATGGTGGAACTATATGGTTTCAGCACAATGGAAAAGATTACCGCCTGACGCGGGAAACAGGGGCAGGAATCCATAATTGTGAGCTGTTCTGTGAAGATACCAGAGAAATTTTAAATGGGGAAAATGGAGCCCTCGAGAGGATCCTTGGGGGATTTAGTGAGAACCTGTTCGACAATACTGTTATGGTAGAATCACTTAGCGGTAGTTCTTCCAGGGAAATGGCAAAGGAACTACAGAATAAACTGGCTGTTCTCAGCAAAAGCGGAGATGGTCTGGTGGATCTTGGAAGAACGGAGCAGATGCTGAAGATGTGGCGCAAGGGATATCTCACCCAGAAAGAACGTGGCAGGAAAGCAGTTCAGAGAGAACAGGAAAAACTGAGCGAGAAACTGGAAAGTCTGCAGAATGACCTGGATGGACTTCGGGACCAGAAGGGGCAGGTGGTTCAGGCGCAGGCAAAAATCTATTCGGCAGCAGGGAAAGAAGAAGCCACTGTGATTGAAGAACAGCTGCAGACTATAGAGAAAAAGAATCTGGGAATGGTGATAGCAGGTATTCTGGCCGTTATTGTGGGAATTATTGGTATTGTTGGAAGATTTCAGTTAACTGATGAGATGTCTAAAATAGGAATGGATGTATGCATCATTGCTGCTGTTGTGGCAATGGTTTATACACTTACTGCACGAAGAAAGCTGCATATGGAGTTTGTAAAGCTAAAGAAGAAAAAAGTGTATTTGCAGTCACAGCAGGAAAAGCTGAAATCCAGTAAAGAAGATATTGATGGAATTTACGGTGAGAAACTGACTGCTTTTACGAATTTGCAGAGCGAATATCAGGAATTTGAGCTGGAAATGTCACTTCCTACTTCTGAAGATCTGGAAACACAGTCCTTGAACCTGGCTATGGATACCATTAAAGAGCTGTCACGCAGTATTTATCTTGAGAAAGGCAGAAAGATTCGGATACGAGCATCCCAAATTTTCAGGGAACTTACAGATGGAAAATATATAGAGTTCTATGGAGATGAGGGACAGAGTTTGGAACTGTGTCTGGAAGAGGGAACTGTTTTGGCAGAAAATCTGGAAAAGGAAAACCTTGAAATGCTGTATTTTTCTATTCAGATGGCTGCTGCTGAGTTGTTCACGAATGAAACTGTTTTTCCAGTTATTTTGGATGATATTTTCCATGGGAAGAATCAGGATAAGCTTATGGCAGTTTTCAGGTGGCTGAAAAAACAGCCCAGACAGGTGCTGCTTTTTACCAATAATAAGGATATGGCTGACATTTTTTAGAAAACTGTTACAGTGAATGTTAAGTGATCGCGAAGCATGTAACTGTGAAAGTACTGAACAGTTACAAATAAATGATAACAAAACAAGAGGCTGACACCTGGAAGGGTCAGCCTCAAATTATTTTATTTATTTCTCATACTGTGCCATATATTTGTTTACACAGCGTTTAATCCTGTCAACTGGATTCAGCAGATGGCTTACAGACATATCATGATTCAGTGTATCAATGATCAGTGCAATGTATTTGCTCATATCACAGGAAATGTAATATGGTTTTGCAAGAAGTTCCTCAGACTGATATACCATATTGGTAGTGAGAAGCTTGTCAAACACGCCAGCAGCATGTGCTTCATCGAATTTCTTAAGGTTGTCTGTAAACAGACCGAACGTGGAGCAAAGGTAAATTCTGCCGGCACCCCTGTCCTTAAGAAGAGAAGCAATCTTCAGGATAGTGTCACCAGAAGAGATCATGTCATCAATCAGGATCATATCCTTGCCTGCTACATTTGGACCAAGGAACTCATAGGCTGCAATCGGATGTCTTCCTCCTATATTCTTGGAGTAGTCAAGGCGTTTGTAATACATGCCCATATCAACACCCAGGATGTTTGCAAGATAGATCGCACGGCTCATGCTGCCCTCATCCGGGCTGATGATCATAAAATGCTCATTGTCAATATGAAGTCCCTGTTCATGGTTCAGAAGAGCCTTGATAAACTGATAAGAAGGCTGAACAGTCTCAAATCCATGAAGTGGGGTGGCATTCTGAATCTGTGGGTCATGTGCGTCGAAAGTGATAATATTTTCAACTCCCATATTTATCAGTTCATGAAGGGAAGTAGCACAGTCAAGAGACTCTCTTCCAATACGCTTGCTCTGACGACCCTCATAAAGGTATGGCATGATTACATTCACGCGGCGGGCCTTTCCTCCAATAGCTGCAATTACACGCTTCAGATCCTGATAATGATCATCTGGGGACATCAGGTTGGTGTATTTGCCAATTGGATATGAGATGTTGTAGTTACATACATCTACAAGAATATAAACATCATCTCCTCGCACGGACTCGGTGATCACACATTTACCTTCTCCGGAACCGAAACGAGGGTTCTGAACTTTGATTGTATAGGAATCTCTTTTGTATCCTTCAAAGGCGAAAGAATCTGATTCTGAATGCTCACGCTCCTTACGCCACTTAACGAGCCATTCGTCGACTTTCTGTCCAAGGCTCCTGCAGCTTTCCAAAGGAACTAATCCCAGTCTTCCAACGGGAAGTGTAGTCAATTCTTCTTGTGCCATTCTTTACTTTCCTCCTAAAAAAATTTTCTGAATGCGGATATCTTTTCCCACAAGCTTGGTCATCTGATAGTTGCTGGCGATGCGGGAAAAGGTTCTCTCAGAATAAGTTGCTGAGAAATCTTCCAGCTTCAGGTTTGTGGAAATAATCGTAGATTTCTTGCGCATGATCCGCTCATTGATGCACAGGAAAAGCTGTGAAGATACAAAGCTGTTGGTAAGCTCTGTACCCAGGTCATCAATAATCAGCAGGTCACAGTCAAAAATCGGTTCATCATCGGGAGCGTCGCTGCCTCTGGAAAAAGCAGAGCCTGCAAGAAAATCAAAAAGCTCGAATGAAGAAAAATAAAGTACACAGTGTGCACTGTCCAGAAGATCGTGAGCGATGCAGTGGGAAAGAAAGGTCTTGCCCACACCTGTGTCGCCGTAGAAAAACAGGTTCTGGAAAGAATTATCAAAGTCAGCGACAAATTCCTTCGCCATCTTATACGCGCGACGTGCAGTCTCACGTTCGGTGAGTCCCGTTGAATCATTTGTTATTGTATCAGAATAAAAGTCAAAAGAAAAGTGGTCAAAGTTCTCTTTTTCAAGAATTTCTTTTAAATTTGACTGTGTATACAGAAGTTCGATCTCTGCCTTCTTGAAACAGGAGCATTTCTGGCTGCCGATATAGCCAGTATCCTGGCAAAGAGGGCAGGTGTAGCTCATCTCCAAATAATCAGCAGGATAGCCGGAAGAAAGCAGTAATGCAGTGCGTTCCTGGGAAAGCAGGGCAATATCATTGCGAAGATCTTCAATGCCGACTTCCTGGCGGCTGATCAGGGCCCGGGCCTTCCTGGCACTTAAAGTAGCTACTTCCTCGTCGATTTCACGCAGACGGGGAATTTTCTCATAGGCTTCAGCAAGATGCTCTTCCTGTATGCGGCGGTTCCTGGCCTGGCGACGGTTGTATTCCCGCATTATAGTATCGTATTGGTAATTCTGTAAGGGCATGTAAATTCTCCTTCCAGGTTATAAGACGTTCGTATGTGTTTTAAAGAAAAATCTGTTTCCAGGATTTAATTTGGTTTGTTAAGCAGTTTCTTCTCATATTCAGCAAAATCGTAGTCACGCTGATGGAAATTGTTAAAGCGGTTTGGGGCTGCGGATTTCGGCTTGTCTGCCTTCGACACTGCTTTTTCCAGCTTGCGCTTCTGGTGCTGGGCATCCTGAAGACGGACATCCCCTAAAGTTCGGATGTTTTTATCCTTCCAGCGCTGCAGAATTTTGTCTGCATATGGAAAACTTGGCTGTCCAGTCTGCAGAATTGTCCGTGAGCAGGCTTCCTGAATCAATTCCATGGCAAAACCATAGTCCCTGGTCCAGGTATTGATCAGCGAAATTTCCGCGTCTGAAGGATTGCGGTTGGCAATTCCCATCGCTTTCAGAACAGAAAAATATTCTTTGCTGTAGCGGGAGGTGGAATCCTTTGCCATTTCAACTGTGGTAATTCCTTCCTCCTTCCATGCCATGGCAACCGTCTCGATATAACGGATGCTGCGGTGGTCACGTCCTACACAGTATTCGATCAGATAATCGATCAAATCTACAGACATGTGCAGCTCGTCGTAGAAAAACAGGATTTTGCGTGTCTCTGTGGGGGTGAGCGTTTTGCCGAGGTATTGCTCGGCAATGTAAAGAAGCTGGATAATATCTTCATTCTGTTTCAGCTCCTTCACCCGATCCGGGGTAAGCGCTTTCGTTTCGGAAAGTGGTTTGGAGAAAGAAGGGGGGACAGGCAGATCGGTGCTGCGGCGGGAGACCTGATCAGTCTGCAACGGTTTATCAGTGGGGACACTGGGAATGCCGGCTGTGGGTTCTGGGGCAGAAATGTGATAAGCATCAGGCACATCTCCGAGCGAACCAGCGTTACAGATACCTGCGGGAGTCACCGTAGCCAGCATATCTGCTTCATTCCACGGTGCCTGTAAGGTAATTCCTGTCAATTCAGCTTCCTCGTATAAGAGGGTAATCAGCTTCTCAGACTCCCAGTATTTCAGCGCACGGAGGATATCTCCTTCTGTACAGAACAGGGAATCTGCCATCTGGGAAAGCCCGAAAGCTTCCTCCGGGCGGCCAAGCATACGGAGCAGATAAATATAGACTTTTACAAATTCTCCATTTGCCTTTGGCATAAAACGGTCGATAAAAATATTGGATAAAATGGTGGCATCATTAAGCCCTGTACTATGTAACCTGATCATGGAAACACTCCTTATCTGGGAATATGAATCATCACTGTTCATTGTGTTTGCATTATAGCACACCCCTTTTTAAATGAGAATAGGAGATTTTTTGCCGGGATTTTTACAAAATGTGTGTGGACTACTATGTGGATAATGTGGATAATGTGGAAACCAAGTTGCACATAATGTTTATGGGAAACCCGAAAAATGCGGAAAATTAAAGAAAAACTGTGATTTTTGTCGAGTTATGTCGTAGTATTATGTTAAGCACTTTATACACATAAGAATCCACATGCAGGCCAGTGCAAAAATGTGCATAAGCCTGTGGATAATGTGGATAACTATTAAATTCTTGAATTTCCAAGCTTTTTTCAATGTGGATAATTATTTTTGGCAAAAACAGTCTGTGACCGTGGATATGAGAAGGTATGCACGTTTTGCCAGGAAAAACAGATCAGAGACAATAAAAATGGTAAAACAAAAACAGCGGATGCCAGGTCTTAAAAGGACATGACAACCGCTGAAATTGCAATCAATTATTTTCCAAGTAACTGTTCTCCGATTTTAACAACATCTCCGGCACCCATTGTGATCAACAGATCTCCGGCTTCACAATTATTCAGCAGGAAATTCTCAATCTCATCAAAGGTTGGGAAATATTCGCATGGAGTACCAAGCTCCTGGATCCGTGCCTGCAGATCCTTGGAAGAGATTCCAAGATTATCTGTTTCTCTTGCTGCATAAATGTCTGCCAGAACCACATGATCGGCAAGCTTAAGAGCCTGTGCAAATTCCGGAAGAAGAGCCTTGGTACGTGTGTAAGTATGAGGCTGGAATACGCACCACAGCTTCTTGTGTGGATAATTGTGTGCAGCGTTTAAAGTAGCTTGGATTTCTGTTGGATGATGCGCATAATCATCAACAATGGTAACGCCTGCTACTTCGCCTTTATACTGGAAACGGCGATCTGTTCCTGTGAAACTGCCAAGTCCTTTGACAATGACATCATTCGGAATCTGAAGAAGCCGAGCCAGAGCAATTGCTGCCAGGGCATTGGAAACATTGTGGCTGCCCGGAACTTTCAGATAGAAACTGCCGGCCTTTCTGCCATCCTTCAGAACGGTAAAGGATGCATGTCCATATTTGTCATAAGTGATATCTGTGGCCTGATACTGAGCTTCATGCTCCAGACCATATGTAATAATTTTACATGAAAGGTCTTTGATAATATCCTGATAATGCAGCGTATCCGCATTGATGATCAGGGCTCCGTCTGCGGGAAGCAGCTGGGCAAATCTGCGGAAGGAATGACGGATATCATCAATATCCTTAAAAAAGTCCAGATGGTCAGCATCAATGTTCAGGATCACACTGATCTTCGGGAAAAAGCTTAAAAAGCTGTTGGTATACTCACAGGCTTCTGTGACAAATGTTTCGGACTGACCTACTCGGATATTTCCCCCGATAGAAGGAAGAATGCCGCCAACACTGATGGTCGGATCCGCATCTGCTTCCAGAAGAATCTGGGAGATCATGGAAGTAGTGGTGGTCTTGCCATGGGTTCCGGAAACTGCGATTGGGGTATCGTAGTTGCGCATGATCTGACCAAGAAGCTGGGCTCTGGTCAGCATTGGAATGCCTTTTTCCACTGCACTGGCATATTCCGGGTTATCCGGATGAATGGCTGCAGTGTAAACTACAAGTTCTACATCGTCTGTAATATTGGAAGCGCGCTGTCCGTAAAAGATGCGTGCACCTTTCCTGGTAAGGGAATCCGTAAGCGGGCTTTCTTTGGAATCAGAGCCGGAAACCTTGAAATCCTCGCCGAGAAGGATCTCAGCAAGTCCGCTCATGCTGATTCCGCCAATACCGATAAAATGGATATGAAGCGGTTTATGGAAGTCTATCTGATACATGTTAATCTCCTTATGCTAATCATTTTTGAAGCGATTCAATATTCATTGAAGGAAAAGCCTCCTGAATCGTTATGAATTTTTACAATTACTTTCATTTATTATACCCCGAACTGTGAAAATTGCAAAGTATTTCTTTGGATAGTCGGTAACCAATACAATAATTTCCCTTTCCTACAGTGTCGCTGTTCACGATTTTCACAGCAGTATGCTTCGCAAAACACAGTAATACTACTGTACAAAATGAATAAAAAAAACAATCAGAGATTCGGTTGTGTCGAAAAAACATGTACAATAACGATAAAAAAAGTAAAATATCAACAAATAAATTGTAAAATATGTTTATTAAATATGGGAAGTATGGTATAATGATAAATCATAACTACAACAAGAGGTGATAGCATGATTAAAAAAGAAATGATTGCCATGCTCTTAGCCGGCGGCCAAGGCAGCAGACTTGGGGTACTGACAGAAAAAGTGGCCAAACCAGCAGTAGCTTTTGGAGGTAAGTACCGTATCATTGATTTTCCGTTAAGTAACTGTATTAATTCAGGAATTGATACAGTTGGAGTCCTGACACAGTATCAGCCTCTGAGACTGAATACCCATATCGGTATCGGTGTTCCGTGGGACCTGGACAGAACTGAAGGCGGTGTAACCGTACTTCCACCTTATGAGAAGAGCACAAACAGCGAGTGGTACACAGGAACAGCCAATGCCATTTTCCAGAATATGGCGTATATGGAGCAGTACAATCCCGATTATGTGCTTATCCTTTCAGGAGATCATATATATAAGATGGATTACGAGGTTATGCTCGACTTCCACAAGGCAAATAAGGCGGATGTGACCATTGCCTGTATGCCTGTACCTATTGAGGAAGCCAGCCGTTTCGGCATCATGGTAACGGATGAGACTTTCCGTGTAACTGAATTTGAGGAGAAACCAGAGCATCCAAGCAGCAATCTGGCATCTATGGGAATTTATATTTTCAGCTGGCCGGTTCTGAAGGAAGCGCTTTACGCACTGAAGGATCAGCAGAGTTGTGACTTTGGTAAACATATTCTTCCATATTGCAAGGATAAAGGACAGCGCCTTTTCGCCTATGAATACAATGGCTACTGGAAAGATGTTGGAACTCTTGGTTCCTACTGGGAAGCAAATATGGAACTGATTGATATTATTCCTGAGTTTAATCTTTATGAGGAATTCTGGAAGATTTACACCAAGGGGGATATCATCCAGCCGCAGTATATTTCAGAAGAGGCCGTTCTGGACAGATGTCTTATCGGTGAAGGCTCTGAAATCTATGGCGAAGTACATAATTCTGTAATCGGATCGAATGTTGTGATCGGAAAGGGCAGTGTGATCCGGGATTCCATTATCATGCGGAATACAACCATCGGTGAGAATGTAAACATGGAAAAGGCAATTGTGGCAGAGGACGTAACCATAGGAAATGATGTGGTTCTTGGCTGCGGCGAGGAAGCACCTAATATAAAGAAACCTGCGGTATATGCATTTGGCATTGCGACCATAGGAGAAGGCTCCGTGATTCCGGATAATGTTAAGATTGGAAAGAACACGGCGATTTCCGGTGTGACCACTCCGGCAGATTATCCGGATGGCATTCTGGAAAGCGGACAGGTAATTGCAACAAAGGACGGTGACAAAGCATGAGAGCAATCGGAATTATTTTAGCCGGCGGTAACAATAACCGCATGAGAGAATTATCAGACAAAAGGGCAATTGCAGCAATGCCTATTGCCGGAAGCTACAGAAGCATAGATTTTGCCCTGAGTAATATGGCGAACTCCCGCATTCAGAAAGTAGCTGTACTGACTCAGTACAATGCACGTTCCCTGAATGAGCATTTAAGCTCCTCCAAATGGTGGGATTTCGGAAGAAAGCAGGGCGGTCTTTTCGTATTTACTCCTACTATCACCAAAGAAAACGGTTTCTGGTATCAGGGAACTGCAGATGCTATTTATCAGAATCTCAATTTCCTGAAGAACAGTCATGAGCCATATGTTGTCATCGCATCTGGTGACTGCGTGTACAAGATGGACTATAACAAGGTTCTGGAATATCACATTGCGAAACGCGCTGACATTACCGTTGTATGCACTACATGTCCGGATCCTTCCGAGGTTGAGCGTTTCGGTGTCCTTCGTATGAATGAGGATTGCAGGATTGAAGAATTTGAGGAGAAACCAATGGTTTCCCCATATAATACTATTTCTACAGGCATTTATGTGATCCGAAGAAGACAGCTGATCGAACTGATTGAGAAGGCTGCACAGGAAGGTCGAAATGACTTCGTAAAAGATATTCTGATCCGTTATAAGAATCTGAAGAGAATCTATGGATATAAGATCGACAGCTACTGGAGCAATATCTCCACTGTTGAATCTTACTATAAGACCAACATGGATTTCCTGAAACCGGAGATCCGTAACTACTTCTTCAAACAGGAGCCGGCAGTTAAGACCAAGATTGATGATCTTCCACCGGCTAAATACAATCCTGGCGCAGAGGTTAAGAATTCTCTGATTTCCAGTGGATGTATTGTAAACGGATTGGTTGAGAATTCTGTCCTGTTTAAAGATGTTTATGTTGGAAATAATTGCGTAATTAAAAATTCCGTAATTTTGAATGATGTATATCTGGGGGATAATACACATATTGAGAATTGTATCGTTGAAAGCCGGGGAACTATCCGGGCAAATTCTTACTACAGCGGTGATGGAGAAGTAGAGATCGTTGTAGAGAAAAATGATAGATATAGCTTGTAATATAATAAGACTTAAAGCGCAGTAAATGCGATTAAGAGGAAAGGGGCAGCAAAAATGAACATTACAGACGTACGGGTGAGAAAGGTTGCAAAGGAGGGGAAAATGAAAGCCGTAGTCTCCATTACCATTGATGAAGAATTTGTTGTACATGACATCAAGGTGATCGAAGGAGAGAAAGGTCTTTTCATCGCAATGCCAAGCCGCAAAGCAACCGATGGAGAATATCGGGATATCGCGCATCCTATCAATTCTTCCACTCGTGACAAGATCCAGACGATCATTCTCGAGAAATACCAGGAAGCTGCAGCAGAGGAAGAAGCTGCGGTATAAGAAGGAGAGAGGTTTTTACATCCCGCATTTTATGGAGAGATTCATGAAATGCGGGATATTTTTTGCAAAAATATTCCTGTGATTTGCCCAAACTATTTCACGGTATATTGTGCCTGAATTTGTTCTATAACCATGTATTTCATTATCTTTCCAGATTCTGGATAATTATGAAATATTACGTAAATGTTACAAAAGTTAAATAAAAGTGTTGAAAAAATTACGAAATATGTTATACTTGACCTACGAAAAAAATAACGAGGTGTTTACATAGATGAGATTTAAAAAGATTTTTGCAATGTTGTTAACTGGAATCATAACTGTTTCTGTGCCCGGGGCAGTATTTGCTGCTTCTACGGAGGAACAGATTGCTGATGTACAGGCACAGAAAGAAGCTGCGCAGGCAGAACTGGCACAGCAGCAGTCCAACATGGCATCTCTGGAGAGCAAGAAGCAGGAGCTTGAAAGCTATCTGGAAGAGCTGAATGCCCAGTATACAGACCTTACCAACAGTGTATCCGAGCTTGGAATTCAGGCAGCGGAGAAAGAAGAAGAGCTGAAAACCCTGAATACCCAGCTTGAGGAAGCCAAGGCCACAGCGGACAAGCAGTATCAGGATATGAAGAAGCGTATTGTATACATGTATGAGAATGGAAGTGCTTCCATGCTGGAGCTGCTTTTGTCCTCAGAAGATCTGGCTCAGTTTCTGAACCGTGCAGAGAATATAGCCCAGATTTCCCAGTATGACAGAAACATGCTTGCTAAATATAAAGCCCTTCAGGCAGATATCAAGACCCAGGAAGAGCAGGCGGAAGAGGAAGCTCAGAATATTAATGAACTTCTGGCAGAGAAATCTGCCAAACAGCAAGAGGTACAGGCACTTACTGCAAGCACAAATGAGAACATTCAGTCCTATATTTATCAGATCAGTGCCAGCCAGGATGAAATCAGTGCTTTAAATACACAGATCAGTAATGCAGACAGCAGTATTTACAGCCTTTTGCAGGCTGCAGAGGCAGAGAAAGCAGCCCAGGAGGCGCAGGTAGCCCAGGAAGCTGAGGCTGCCGCCCAGTCACCAAGTGACGGGGGAAACTATGGCACAGAGGAATCCTACGATGACTACAGCGAGTCTGAAAGTGATTCCAATCAGGACGCAGATGACAGCAGTGCCTATGATGATTCTTATACCGAGTCATCCGACAGCAGTGAAAGCTCCGACAGTTCTTCCGAGAGCAGCAGTTCATCTTCACAGGGAACTTACCTTGGAACCTTTACTCTCACCGCATACTGCAACTGTGCACAGTGCTGCGGAACAGCAGGAAACCTGACAGCCAGCGGAACTGTTCCTACAGCGGGAAGAACCGTTGCCATGGCTGGTGTGCCATTCGGAACTCAGCTCCTGATCAATGGAAATGTGTATACAGTGGAGGATCTTGGAACACCTTACGGACATGTGGATATTTATTTTAACAGCCATTCAGAGGCGCTTGCATTTGGACTTCAGAGTGCTGAGGTTTACAGACTGAATTAAGGAAAAAAATACGCCCTGACAGGATTAAGATCATTAAAATCTTCTGCCTGTCAGGGCATTTGTCTGCAATAATATATAGGGGGGATTGTTATAAATACGGTTCTCCCGGAATTTCCGGATAGCTTCCCATTCCGATCAGCAGTTCCAGGCCGATCTGTCTTGCCTGGAGTACAGCCTCTTTCACAGCGCTGGCATCTCCGGAGATGGCAAGGATAACCTCATTGGAATGGCTTGTACCAATACTCGGTGTCATATAGCGTGTAATATGAACTGCAGAAGCCTTCATTGCAGTGTCTGCCATTACAAGTCCGATGGCTGCCGGAGAACCTGCCATGAAACCAAATGCTTCCCCAGGAACTGCGTTAAATGCCATGGAAAGCGCACCGCCTGCATTGGCTGAAAAAGCAAACTCCAAATGGCCGGATTCGCTGATATATAATTCTCCTGCATACTTATTAGTCAGTTCCAGTGCCAGCGAAATAGCTTGGCGCACATCTGAAACATCATTTCCGCCGATCACGATATAGTTTCCATGACCACCCCAGCCCTTGGTATCACGAGGAAATTCAATGGAAAGAACTTCTGTGCCAGTGGCCTTCACCGCATCATCGACAGCAGTGATCTGACCTGCTGCACCTGTACGGGAACTGAAAAGTCCAAGGGTATGATAGCGTGTCCCTATATTCATTTCCTTTAAAAGAGTATCGTCAACTCCTGAAATTACAAGTCCAATGGTATCCAGAACTGCAGTCCCTACAAATTCTGTGCGGGTGCATTTGGTACTGATACTGTGTACGTCCATGGAAAAAACCTCCGTAGCATTACTTTTCCTTAGTTTAACATGATTAAGGGAAATTGAAAAGCTGTTTATCTATAATATTGCGCCTGCGCCGTCCATAGTTGGAAATATTTTCCACTTTTATCGGCAGCAAGCTCCTGGTGAGTTCCAGTCTGAATCACAGATCCTTCATGAAATACAACTATTTTATCGCAAAATTTGCAGGAAGACAGACGATGACTGATATAAATGGCAGTTTTATCGCCTGTTATTTCATTAAATTTTTCATATATTTCAGCTTCCGCAATGGGATCAAGAGCTGCAGTCGGTTCGTCCAATATAATAAAAGGGGCATTCTTATAAATAGCTCTTGCAATAGCTATTTTCTGAGCCTCTCCGCCGGAAATGATAATTCCCTTTTTATTGAAATCCTTGTAGAGATAAGTATTCAGACCTTCTGGCATTGTGGAAAGGCGATTGTAAAATCCGGATTTCTTCAGAGCACTTTTTACTTTTTCTTCGTCATAATTGATTTTGGCGGCTACATTTTCTCCAAGAGTCAGGGAAAAGAGTTTGAAGTCCTGAAATACCACGGAAAAAATCATCATATATTCTTTGTAATTATATTTTCGGATATCGATTCCGTTAAGAAGAATTTTTCCTTCTGTAGGATCGTAAAGGCGACATAGGAGTTTGATAAACGTAGTCTTTCCACTTCCATTCATACCAACGACAGCCAGCTTCTGACCGATTTTAAATTTCAAATTAATATTTCGAAGGGCATATTGTTCACATCCCGGATATCGGAAAGAGACATTTTGAAATTCTATTTCATACTTTCGGTCACTGCGTTTTTCAGTAGTCAGGCTTCCCTGATACATGTTATTGGGAATGTCCAGAAATTCAAATGTCTGTTTCAGAAAAACAGCATTGTTTTGCATATCTTCAATGGTGGAGATACAGCCGGATACACTTGAATATACTTTCGTAATAGAGGAAATATATTTTGTAACCGCTCCGATTCCAAAGGCACCTGTCCAGGCTTTTAAGCATACAAAAACATAGGCAATCCCTGTGAAAATTACAGATACTGCGGAAGACGCTGCCATGTAAAATCCAACAGGTCCCTTTCCATATCTGGCAAATAATCCATTGGAACCGAAAGGATTTTCTTTGCTCAGATTATGCTTTTCGCATATTTTTTCCTGTTGGTAAATCCGCATATCCGCTGCCTTTTTGCTATCATAGCCCAGACGTCCGTAATATGCAAACAAACGATTGGAAAAGGTATGCAGATCTGCACTTCTGACCCAGTATTTTCCTGCCTTTCCAGCGAGTACAGGCGAAAACCAGGTAATCAGTACCATAACAGAAATTATGGCTGTTACACATACCGGATTGTTAAGAATAACAAGTTTTTCTGCTGTTTTTGGAATCTGGCTGGTGAAAAGGGAAATGGTCATGGATAAGCCACAAATGATCGAAAATCCTTCTGAACACAGAGCTTCATAATTTAACAGAACATTGTATAGTCCCCACCCAGGTCCATTGAGATTTTGAATAATGGAAGAATATAACTCCATAGTTTTGCTATCATCTAAATCACAGTAATCCATATCAAAAAGTTTTTCGCACAAAATTCGCTTGATTTTCATTCCAAGACCTGCGCTCCAAGTCCTTTTCCATTTTTTAAGAAATGCAGATATCAAGCTGATTCCTGCTCCGGATAATAAAGTAATCGTTACCAGAAAACGAATGCGGTCAGGGCTTCGGTCGCCTGCAAGTTCTTCAATAACAAGTGCAGATAAATATATGATTATATAGGGAGTCAGTGCTTTCCAGATGGTCAGACTGATTTGGGAAAGAATTAATTTTGGATAATATCGGTAAAAAAGCTTATATGCTCTGTGATTAAGCTGCAGTGCTTCTTTTAACGATATGTTTTTCTCATTTGTCTTCATTTTCCCCATCTCCTTCCCTGTAATATTTGCTTTGAACCTCATAGAGAGCAGCGTATTTTCCACTTTGCCTTAACAGCTCTTCGTGAGTTCCTTCTTCCTGTATTTCTCCCTGCTCCAGCATTAAGATTCTGCTGCAGAATCTGGTAGAAGCGAGCCGATGGGAGATATAAACTGAGGATTTTCCCTTTGTCATTTCGTCATATTTCTGATAAATGTCTGCTTCAGCAATGGAATCAAGTGCGGCAGTTGGTTCGTCCAATATAATAAAAGGGGCATCTTTATATAATGCGCGGGCGAGCATAAGACGTTGTGTTTCTCCACCTGAAAGCATAATTGCATTTTTGTAAACCTCACGATTCAGAAAAGTTTGATACTTATCTGGAAGAGAATCTATTTTTGAAAGTAAGCCAGCTTTTTTGATACAATTTTTTACCTGTTTCAGGTCGAAATTTTCTGTTTGCGCCACATTTTCTGCAATGGTTCCCGCTAACAATGAAAAATCCTGAAACACTGCCGAGAACAGCTTATAATAGTCTTTTCTGTTATAGTTTCGGATATCTGTTCCATTTAATTTTACCTGTCCTTTTGTAGGATCAAGAAACCCACAGATTATTTTGATTAACGTAGTTTTTCCAGCACCATTAAGACCTACGACTGCCAGATTTTCTCCTGGATGTAAGGTAAGATTTATATTTTTTAAAGTATCTGTTTCAGCTCCAGGATAGCGAAATGAAACATTTTCCAAAACAATTTCATAATTATTTTTGGTATCCTGATTTAAGGTAAGTCCATCTTTGAAACGGAATAATTCCGGATAATCCAGACATTCCCGGACCGTGGAAATATCAAGAGATTGTCGGTGCAATGTGCCAAGTCCTTCCAGAATTCCTGTAATCCAGCCTGAAAAATTGTTCGCTGCGGTAAAATAAAGCAAAAAAGCAGGCACATCAAGACTGCGGTATAATACCAAATAAATTAAATATGCGTAGACCGCTCCATTGCGCAGAAAAGTAAAAGTCAAATCTGCAATTCCAGCCCAGATGCAAACACTTTCTGCTTTTCTATGGAATGCTGTAAACTCCCTGTCTGCTTTGCTGTATAACTCTTCCAGCCAGGAACGAAGACCGAAAATGCGGATATCTTTTGCTGCACCAAAGTCAGCTGCACGGTTTAATAAATATGCCATTTGATGTATATATTCAGCTTCTTCCTCCCGATGTTGATACTTATATTCATCTAATCTTTGAGAGATAAAATAACTGATTCCGGCAGTTGACAGAATGACCAAAATCAGAATTGGATGAATTTGTGTAAGAAGACCGGCGTAAATAAAAAAACAGACAATATTGATCAAAAGTACAGTTAGTGTATTCCAGATTGCTTCAGTGGCCTGATCGTTATTGTCCGTATATTCGTCCGATTTGGTCAGTAATTTTTTGAATTTCATATCGTCTATATTGGGATAAGATGTTGTGGATGCTTTTTTGTTTAAAAGGTTTACAATCTCACAACGGACACTGATCCGTCCGCAAATTACGTTTTGATTTGCATAAGCCAATGCAGCTGATACCAGCATCATCATAAGCACAAAAATTACAATTGTAAAAAGCAGTTCCTGAATGGAAACATGATTTTCTATTGCACTTAATATGACAGGAGAAACATAAAGGTTAAGAAGGTTCTGTATAATGGTTAACAGTGCGATAAAAAAGCTGATCACCAGAACTTTTTTCTCCTGAGAAGTGCAGGCAAGTTTAATCATGAACCATATATTTTGAAAAGTACTGTATTTTGATACAGGCTTTTTTTGAAACATGATTTTTCCTTCTTTCTTATTTTTGTGATTCCGGAATCAAAAGATGTTGGGGTCAAAAGGTTTTTTGCCCCTCCTTTTGATACGGATTTTACCAGAAAAAATATCCCCGGATTAAACCGGGGATGAATTGCATGTTTTTGGGGATGAATTATAACTGGGGAAGCAAAATTTCGGTGGTAAAGGCGCCATCTTCGCTGTTTCGGCTGATATATCCATCAGAACGCTTTACTATATCATCAATACGGATCAGTCCCAAACCATGACCATCACCTTTTGTACTTTTAAAAAGATTTCCCTGTTTTTTCAGCTTCTTTCCCGCTGTAAAATTAGTAAAAGAAATGTATAACTGAGTGTTTTTCATGTCCATATAGATGCGGATCAGCCGTTTCTCTTTGGGAAGCTGCAGGCTGGCTTCTATGGCATTGTCAAATAAATTTCCGATGATACAGCAAAGATCAATCTCAGAAGAATTCAGCTTAACAGGAATGTCAGCATCTGCAATTACCTGAATATCTTTAGATCGTGCCAGTGATATTTTAGAATTTAAAATAGCATCTGTCATGGCATTTCCGGTTTTTACCACAGTATCTACTGTGGTAAGATCCTTGTCGAGAAGATCGAGATAATGTCTGATTGCGTCCCAGTCTTCTGTGGCTGCATAAGCCTTCATTGTCTGGATATGGTTACGATAATCATGGCGCCAGCCTCGCATCTGGCGGTACATATTATCAACCTCCTGATAGTGAGTTTCAATCAGTTCCTTTTGATATGCAGCCATTTTTTTATCAGCTTTTTTCGAAAATAAATGCATTTTAATCTCCAAAATCAGTCCATATTAATGATTGCCCGATTAACCTTTTCATAAGCACCGCGTGGAAGGGGGATTATACTTCCATCCTGTAAATAGATCTCTTTTTTGGTGACCCGGCTGATTTTTTCCAGATTTACCAAAGCAGAACGTCCCGCTCTGAAAAAATGAGAATCCAGCTTTTTTTCCAACTCGCTTAAGGTCATTTTCAGGGTGATAGTCTGTTGACTGTGAATCGTAATATAATTGCTGTTTACCTCTGCATAATTGATCTGACAGATGGGCAGACGAATCATCTCACCCTGACTGATTATGTTAAGAACCTTCTCATTTTTGATAAGCTTTGTGACTGCACGGTCAAGAACTGCAAATAGCTTCTCTTCTTGTATGGGCTTCATCAGATAGTGAAGGGCATCTACTTCATATCCGTCAGAAATATAGTCTGCGTATCCGGTGATAAATATAATTTGTACGGTCTGATTATCCTGCCGCAGCTTCCTTGCCATGGTAACACCATCCATAGCGCCCATTTCTATATCAAGGAGAAGAATGTCAAAATCTTTTTTCTCGGCATAATAAAATAAAAAATTTTCTGCTGATGTAAATTCTGAAATCTGTATACGATAACAGTTATGCCTGCTCCATCTTTCACACAGAGAAGAAAGATATTTTCTGTCTGCGGCAAAGTCATCACAAATTGCAATTTTATATGTTTGACACAAATTTTTTATCCTCCACTTTACAGCAGTATAGCACGTATGCAGGAAACATGTCCAGATTCTTCATAAAGAGAATTGTAAACCAAAAACAAATAACAGGTTGACAATCCGCGCTAAACTGTGTTAGATTGTATCTGACAAAAATAATATCTACTCGAGGAGGAGAATATGAGTACCGTAACCGCAACAAAGACAAAAACATACGACCTGGCATACATAGCTATTTTCGCCGTACTGATCGCAATCTGTTCCTGGATTTCCATTCCAATGACAGTGCCGTTTACATTACAGACATTTGGTGTATTTATGGCTGTTGGTGTGCTTGGCGGAAAGAGAGGCAGCCTGGCTGTACTGGTTTACATTTTACTTGGAGCTATTGGTGTTCCTGTATTTGCAGGATTTTCAGGAGGACTTGGTATTCTTCTTAACAATACCGGCGGTTACATCATCGGATTTCTTTTCTCCGCCCTGGTAATGTGGGCTATGGAATCTCTCTGGGGCAAAAAGCCTGTTATTCAGATTCTTTCCATGGTAGTCGGACTGATTGTCTGCTACGCAATGGGAACTATCTGGTTCATGGTTGTATATACAAGAACCTCCGGAGCTGTCGGACTTGGAACCGTACTGGGCTGGTGCGTAATTCCATTTATCATTCCTGACCTTGTAAAGATCGCTCTGGCATTTGTTTTGTCCAGAAGGGTACGTAAGCTTGTACCAATGCAGTAAAAAAGAACGTCAGACATATCCCATTCGCCCTCACCACGGGATGTGCCTGGCGTTTTTTATCGGAAATGGCTACAGCACTGGATTTACAGCCCATATGCAGGAAATGCTGGAGCTTTTTACAAAAGGGGCAGATGTTTGTCTCACAGTAAAAACTGACGAAATCTGCTCAGCCTGTCCAAACAATAGCCAGGGAATCTGCGAGGCAGCCGAGAAGGTGAAAAAATATGACAATGCAGTGCTGGCAGAATGCGGCTTAAAAGAAGGTCAAAAGCTTGCATTCCCGGAATTTACCGAAGCAGTACAGAAAAAAATTATTGAAACGGGAAAAAGAACGAAAATCTGCGGCGATTGTCAGTGGAACCGGATTTGCCAGGAACAGCCGAGCCGGTGGAGTAAATGAAGTGGCAGTGAATTATGTTTATAAAAATATCTTTCGGAATTTTACAGGTGGATAGCAACAAAGTAAATCCAGTTTTGAAAGAATAAATTTAGCAGCTCTTGTGGAAAAATACAGAGGGGACTGTCGGGGAATAGACAGCCCCTTTCTCAAACACGCTCTAGTCCTGTAAGCTTTCACGGACACGCTTCAAGTCACGTTCCAGCTTTTTCTGAAGCTTCTCATATTCCTGATTCTTTAGTAAATTTAACAATTCTTCCAGTTTAATTTCTTCTTTTCGTAAGTCATCTTTAAATTGGATGTCAGTTGGCACGTAGAAATCCTCCATCATATGAAACACCGTCCTTACTATAATTATTATGATATAACTATTGTAACGGTATTTGAACGGTGTGTAAAGCCTATAGTTACTTTCTGTGCGCAGATTATAGTATTAAAATGGAATATAGCTTTCGAAAGAAAGCAAATAGAATTTCTTAAATATAAAGATTTATCTTATAAGATGAATATAGAATAGCGTATAAAAATGCTTTTTTCAAGAAGAACAATTTGACAAAAATCGACAAAATGGAAGAAAGAGAAAAATTTCGTGACTAAATTCGTGACCAGATTTTTTACAAGACGATTTCCGTTGCTGTTTTTCAAGCAAAAAAACACCGAAACCCTTGATTTCTCAAGGCTTTCGGCGCCCCTGCCAAGTAGTCGAAGTGACGGGATTCGAACCCACGACCTCTGCGTCCCGAACGCAGCGCTCTACCAAACTGAGCCACACTTCGTCAACTGCAAGTGATATTATACATAGAATGTACTGGCTTGTCAACAGAAAAATTGAAAAAATTCAAAAAATTTCAAAAAGAATTGAAATTAACCAGGTCTTATTTGGGGAGAGGCAATTAAATTAATTCATTTGAACAGATATTCCAAGTGAAGCAGAATGCGTTTTTATGAATGAAAATTCCGTTTTTTCATATACATTAATAAGTGAGATGCATAAAAAAGAGGAGGGCGTCAGTTGGTGGGATATCGGCGTTTTATCGCATATGTATATGAATACCGAAAAGGGAAAAAGGAAGATAATTGTGGCTTTGTGAAGGTGGAAGTGAGAAATCACATGTGTACAATTGAACCACATCTTCAGGTAGAGGGCCTGGCAGCAGGAGAAGTGTGCAAAGTATATGGATTTGTACGAAAAGAGGGACTGATGAATGGAATTTTGCTGGGCTGCTGCAAAACCGAGGCAAATAGAATCGAATGTCTGGTGGAAACAGACGGAATGGATATGGGGGGCTCAGGAATTCCTCTGGAAAAAATGGGAGGTATGATTTTGCTTACAGAATCGGGAGGCTTTTTTGGAACAGAGTGGGATGACCAGACAATCCGCCCGGAGAATTTTAAGGAAAGTATAATAAAGAAAGAAGAAACTGGTACCGTATGTGAAATAATAAAAGAGAAAGCAGAAGAAAAGCTGGAGAATGAAAGCAAGCCGGAAACAGATTCCACACCTGATTTAGATGACAGGCATGAAGTGGAGGATGTGGTGGAACAAATGCAGGATGATCTGCTGGAAGCAGAAGAAATGATAAGTGATGAACCACAAGCAAAAGATGAGCCAACCGTGGGGAAAATATGGGAAGCAGAGCAAAAAATTACCTGTAGAGTAAATACAAAACAAGAGGAAAAGGAGAAAACCATAGCACTCCCATTTGGTCAGCCCTTCTGCCCGTTCCAAGACAGCGATCTGAACCAGTGCTGGAAAATTACACCCCAGGATCTGGTCCATTTTCCAAGAAGACAATGCGCCCTTCGCAACAACCGCTTTCTGCAATACGGATACTACAATTTCGGACATCTCCTTCTGTGCCGCAGATCAAATGGCCGGTACATACTTGGTGTACCCGGAAGCTACGACCAGCAGGAACAGTTTATGGCAGGCATGTTCGGCTTTTCCTGCTTCAAAGAAAGCAACTGTATCAAGGTGAAAAAAGGCAGGGGAGGGTACTGGTACCGTGCGATTGATCCACCTGCCGGTTGTTAAAATTGACATCCCTGTACGAACTGCCTATAATAAAGCTATTGCCGCTGCGGCGCTTGAAATGAAAATGACAGCGCAGCGGCAAAAATGCCGGGATTCACCATAAAGTAGTAGAAAGTAAAGGAAAAAAATGCTTACAGATCAGGAACGTTATATGAAAGAGGCAATTCGCCAGGCAAAGAAAGCCCGGGCATTGGAAGAGGTGCCAATTGGCTGTGTGATCGTTTGCAACGGGCAGATCATTGCAAGAGGCTATAATCGGAGAAACACGGACAAGAATACCCTTTCTCACGCAGAATTGAACGCGATTAAAAAGGCAAGCAAAAAATTAGGCGACTGGAGACTGGAAGGCTGCACGATGTATGTAACCTTAGAGCCTTGCCAGATGTGCGCCGGAGCGCTTATGCAGTCCAGAATTGACCGTGTGGTTATCGGCAGCATGAATCCAAAAGCAGGATGTGCCGGTTCTGTGCTGAATCTTTTGGAAATGGATGGTTTTAACCACAAGGTAGAAGTAATCCGCGGTGTCCTTCAGGAAGAGTGTTCCATCATGCTTTCCGATTTTTTTCGCGAGCTTCGGGAAAAGAAGAAAATGCTGAAAAAATCTTTGGCAGAGCAGGTTGGAAAATCAGAAAATTAGTGGTATGATAAAAAACAAAGCAAAAAATACATCAAGTCGTCTGAAATGCCACAGGATGAAAGAATTATGATTTGATGGAACGTTGTGGAACATTATGTAAACAACCACATAGAAAATGACAGGAGGAAAATACAATGGAACTTGAAGCATTGAGAAAAGACATGGTAGCTGCCATGAAAGCAAAGGATAAAGTAACAAAGGATGCAGTCTCTTCCCTGATTTCAGCAGTGAAGAAGGTGGCAATCGATGAAGGCTGCCGTGACGATATCAGTGGCGAACTGGTTGACCGTGTTATCCTGAAAGAGCTGAAATCTGTGAAAGAGCAGATCGACACCTGTCCGGAATCCAGACAGGATCTGAAAGATGAATATCAGGCAAGATATGATGTGATTGCGAAATACGCTCCAAAGCTGATGGACGCTTCTGAGATCAAGGCTTACCTTACAGAGAAACATGCAGACCTGATCGCCTCCGGAAACAAAGGACAGATCATGAAAACTATTATGCCAGAGCTGAAGGGCAAGGCTGACGGCAAGGTGATCAATCAGGTCGTAGCGGAGCTGTGCAAATGATTTTTCACAGCTTGCATTCAAAATAGAATAGCAAACTAAAAATAGGACACATATTGTAAAAATGGCGTGAACAATACATTCACAGCCCTGATACAATATGTGTCTTTTTGTTTGCCTGGGGCGTACCGCGCCAGAGCCTGTTTGAAAAAGCATTCCAGTAATTTGCTCTCCCCATTTTGCAGAAATCTATTTTAACACAAAAAAAGAACGCCCTCATCAGACGTTCCACAATCATCTTCTTTCGCGCGCCGCACCTCGGAATGGTCTCACAGACGTTACCTCTACAGTTAACTCAGCCCAGGCACCCTCACGGCACACAGGAGATTCTACTTAGTGCTGCTACATTCCTGTCCTGACACGGTTCATAGAGTCCTGTTGCGTAAGACCCAAACGTCAACGCCACTTATAAAGGGCAGCTCCACAAGATACAAGCCTCAGATTGGCATCACCCCTGCTGTAGCGGATTGCAGGTACAGGGCACCGCTATCTCCCCGGCTGCGCGGAATTTAATTATAAAGGAAGCGAATGAATTTGTCAAGTCGATACCGAAAAATGCAGTGGATTTTCAGAAGAAGTTTTGGGCGGAATTAAATTCCTTGTTGTGTCAGCCTGTGAAATATTATATAATTAGATAAAAACTTGAATTTTATTTTCCAAAGACACAGAAATGGAGGGTACTATGATTAAAAGAATCGGCTTATTAACAAGTGGCGGTGACTGTCAGGCTCTGAATGCCACCATGCGAGGAGTTGTAAAGGGTCTTACCAATAGTATCGATGATCTGGAAGTATACGGCTTTGATGATGGATATAAGGGACTGATCTACGGCAAATACCGTATGCTTACATCCAAGGATTTTTCCGGAATCCTTACACAGGGCGGAACTATTCTTGGAACATCCAGACAGCCGTTTAAGCTTATGCGCGTACCGGATGCCAATGGACTGGATAAGGTTGAGGCTATGAAGCAGACTTATTACAAGCTTTGTCTTGACTGTCTCGTAATCCTCGGGGGAAACGGAACCCAGAAAACAGCCAACCTCTTAAGAGAAGAAGGTCTGAATATCATCCATCTGCCTAAGACCATCGACAATGATATCTGGGGTACAGATATGACGTTCGGGTTCCAGAGTGCAGTAAATATTGCAACAAACGCTATCGACTGCATTCATACAACAGCAGCATCCCATGGCCGTGTGTTTATCGTAGAAGTTATGGGACACAAGGTAGGAAGCCTTACTCTGCACGCAGGAATTGCTGGCGGAGCAGATATTATCCTGATTCCGGAAATCCCATACGACATTGAGAAGGTAGTTGCAGCTATCCAGAAGAGATCTAAAGCTGGCAAGCGTTTCACCATTCTTGCAGTGGCAGAAGGTGCCATTTCCAAAGAGGACGCCCTTCTTTCCAAGAAAGATTACAAGAAAAAATTGGAAGACCGTGCGAAGAAGTATCCTTCCGTATCTTATGAAATTGCAGACAAGATTACTCAGAAGCTTGGTTCTGAAGTGCGCATTACAGTCCCGGGACATACACAGCGAGGTGGGGCACCATGTGCATATGATCGTGTGCTTTCCACAAGAATCGGAGCAGGAGCAGCAGAGGCTATTCTGGACGGAGAATATGGTATCATGATCGGTATTGTAAATGGCAAAATCAAGAGAGTACCTCTTGAAGAATGCGCCGGCAAGCTGAAAATGGTTTCTCCGAAAGACCAGACCGTTAAGGCTGCAAAGCAGATCGGAATCAGCTTCGGCGATTGATTCCCTGCTGTTAGAAAGGAGTTTCCATAAATGAGCTATACTGCTCTATACCGGAAGTTCAGACCGGATAATTTTGACGATGTCAAGGGACAGGATCACATTGTAACTACCCTGACCAATCAGATCAAGCATAACCGTATTGGTCACGCTTATCTGTTTTGCGGCACCCGAGGAACCGGTAAGACTACCGTTGCAAAAATACTGGCAAAAGCAGTAAACTGCCAGCATCCGGTAAATGGAAGTCCCTGTGGTGAATGTGAAATGTGTAAGGCGATACAGGCTGGCACCTCCATGAACGTGATCGAGATCGATGCAGCGTCCAATAACGGCGTTGACAATATCCGTGAGATCCGTGAGGAGGTGGCCTATCGTCCTACTGAAGGAAACTATAAGGTATACATTATCGACGAGGTTCACATGCTTTCGACAGGAGCGTTTAATGCTCTTCTGAAAACATTGGAGGAACCTCCGTCTTATGTTATCTTCATTCTTGCAACCACAGAGGCTCACAAGATACCGATCACTATTTTGTCCAGATGTCAGCGATACGATTTTCACCGCATCACCATTGATACAATTGCGGCAAGACTGGATGAACTTTTGAAAATCGAAGGCGTAGAGGCAGAAGAAAAAGCCGTCCGTTATGTGGCAAAAGCCGGAGACGGTTCCATGCGAGATGCACTAAGCCTTCTGGATCAGTGCATTGCCTTTTACCTGGGGCAGACACTGACTTATGATAAAGTCCTGGAGGTTCTGGGAGCGGTGGATACAGAAGTGTTCAGCAAGCTTTTGCGAAAAGTGCTCCAGGGAGATGTGACAGGTGCGATACGCACTCTTGAGGATCTGATCATAGGCGGAAGAGAGCTTGGACAGTTTGTAGGAGATTTTACCTGGTACATGCGTAATCTCCTTCTGGTAAAAACTTCCGAGAATCCGGAGGAAGCCATTGATGTATCATCTGAGAATCTGAAACTTCTAAGGGAAGAAAGTGAGATGGTGGATGTAGAAACGCTGATGCGCTACATCCGTATTTTTTCTGACCTGTCCAGTCAGATCCGCTATTCCACCCAGAAGCGTGTTCTGGTGGAGATTGCTCTGATCAAACTGTGCCGTCCGGCGATGGAGACCAATCTGGATTCTGTTCTGGATCGTCTTCGTGTTCTGGAACAGCGCATGGACGAGCGGCCTGTTCAGCAGGTATTTGTCCAACCGGGAGCCACTGGCAGCGCCGGAAGTACAGGAGCCGGATCGGATGGCAGTGCAGAAGGCATGGCAGCAGCACCTGAGAAAGCGGCACCTGAGGATCTGCAGAAGATTGTAGCCAGCTGGAAGGTGATCGTAGGTCAGACCAGCGGCATTTTCAAACAGATGCTCCAGAAGTCTATTCCCAAATACAATGGCCAGACCGGTGAACCGGTTCTCTACATCGAATTCCAGGATTTCCTTGGAAAAACCTATGTAGATAATCCGGAAGCAGAGGAAGAACTGAAGAATATCATCCTGGCCCAGACTGGCAAGAGTGTAGAACTTAAGATGGTGGTGGCAAAAGAGCACAACCATACCAATCTTGCCAAGGTTACTGTAGATCAGGCTCTCCGGGAGAATATCCATATGGATGTTGTTGTGGAGGAAGATCCTGACGATGCAGAAGAATAAGAGTGTTGCTGTTTGATTTTTGTGCAGTAACATAAGAGTTGCCGTGAAAGCGACGAACAAGAAGTGAATTAATAATATTTGCAGAAAATGTGAATATTGTTATGAAAAATGATTTTTGCTGCCGCAAATGTTATAGAGCCTGTTTGAAAAATCAGAAATGCGGAATCCAGCATGAAATCAGAACAGTTAAAGGAGGACTTTGTAATGGCAAAGCGTGGAGGATTTCCAGGCATGGGTATGCCAGGAAACATGAATAACCTTATGAAGCAGGCGCAGAAAATGCAGCGCCAGATGGAAGAGAACCAGAAAGCTCTCGAGGAGAAAGAGTTTACTGCAGCAGCCGGCGGCGGAGCTGTAGAAGTAACTATCTCAGGTAAGAGAGAAGTGACCAAGGTGAAGCTTGCAGAGGAAGTTGTAGATCCGGATGACATCGAGATGCTTGAAGATCTTATTGTTGCAGCAACTAATGAAGCACTTCGCAAGGTTGAGCAGGAGAACCAGGCTGTAATGTCCAAACTTACAGGAGGTCTGGGAGGACTTGGCGGGGGTCTTCCATTCTGATGGAATACTACAGCAGTCATATCAATAAACTGATTGAGCAGTTTTCCCATCTTCCGGGAATCGGGGCAAAGTCTGCCCAGCGCCTGGCTTTTCATATTATGAATATGCCAAAGGAACAGGTGCAGCAGCTTACCAATGCCATCACCGATGCCCGGATGAACGTACAGTACTGTAAGTGCTGCTACACCCTTACGGATAAAGAAATGTGCCCAATCTGCAGCAATCCCAAAAGAGATCACAGTACGATTATGGTAGTGGAGAACACCAGGGATCTTGCTGCTTATGAAAAAACCGGTAAATTTGATGGAGTTTATCATGTACTTCACGGCGCAATATCCCCTATGCTGGGAATTGGTCCGGATGATATCAAGCTGAAAGAGCTGATCATGCGACTTCAGGGAGATGTAAAAGAAGTGATCGTTGCCACCAACTCCAGTCTGGAGGGAGAGACTACAGCAATGTATATCAGTAAGCTGATCAAGCCAACCGGGATCAAGGTCAGTCGTATTGCCAGTGGTGTGCCGGTCGGCGGTGACCTGGAATACATTGATGAAGTTACTCTGCTTCGGGCACTGGAGGGCAGGGTAGAACTGTAAGATGGCAGGAGGTGATTTTTGTGGCACGCAAAAAAGTGACTTCATCAGATGTGGCAGAGAAAGCGGGAGTTTCCCAGGCAACGGTTTCCATGGTTCTGAACCATAAGTACAATGTTTCTTTTTCCCGAGAAACAGTGGAAAAAGTGGAAAGCGCGGCCAGAGAACTGGGCTATCAGCTTCCGGGCCACAAAAATAAAAAAGAGAACAAAAAGGAAAAAATGATTGTTGTCTTTTGCCCAACTATTACCAGCCCTTACTATGTGATGCTCCTTCAGGGAATCGAGGCGGTAGCCAACGAGCGTGGCTACGGAGTTTTCATCTGCAATACCCAGCGTGATGCCAGGCTGGAAGAGAAGTATCTGCGCATGATACGCGCCATGGCACCCCAGGGGATCATTTATGCCTGCAATCCCCACCCGGACTATATCAGCCAGGTAGAAGAGATGGCAAGAAGCATTCCGCTGGTCATCATTAGCAACAAAGAAAAAATCAGTACAGTAGATGCTATTAATCAGGACAACACAGAAGTGGGACGACTTATGGCGAGGCATCTGCTGGATCTGGGACATCGGGATGTGGCCTTTATTACGCCGCCGCTTACCAGAAGACAGTGGCAGCGTTCCAAACGAGTGGATGGTTTTGTCCGTGAGTTTGAGAAGGCTGGGCTTTCCGGACATGTGATCATCCGGGCTGCTGACGAATCCGTTGACCGTCGCAATCCTAAGACGGATTCCGAGTATTCTATGGGCTATGCCCTGACCAGGTCTCTTCTGGAGGATGGCAGCAGATTTACTGCCATTGCCGGACAGAATGACATGATGGCCATTGGTGCTGTGGATGCTCTTCAGGATGCCCGTCTGAGAGTGCCGAAGGATGTATCTGTGATCGGCTGCGACAATATTTTTTATTCCGGAATTCGCAGAGTGTCACTGACTACCATTGATCACTTCGTTGATCTGAAGGGCAGGGATGCCTGTGACATTATCATCCGGAAAATCGATACAGGCATCCGTTTCGGGGAAGGCATCCGTCCCACAAGTGTATATAATATTGAGTATAATCCCAAGATTATTGTGCGAAAAACCACCGGTTATGCACGTATGGATAAACCGGATCCCATAAACGAAAAATCCGAAGAAAATAAGTTTAAATAAATAATTTACTGGAAATTATTAGTAATAATTTAAAAAAAACATCTGGTAAAATTGCTGGAAAAACTGATTGATACAGTAGAAAATTGATTGATACCATACTAACAAACTATATAATGATTAATAATAGATGAAATTATTAATTGAAATTTTATTAATAATTCACTCTCTGCCTTGACCTGTAAATGAAGTCTGCTATAATGAAAGCATATGAACAGTGCAAGACAAAGGAAGCGCTGCAACGCTCTAGTCTAATTCATTTAGGAGGAAGAAATCATGAAATTTTTTATTGACACAGCAAAAGTAGAAGATATTAAGGCAGCTAACGATATGGGAATTATCTGTGGCGTAACTACAAATCCATCCCTGATCGCGAAAGAGGGAAGAGATTTTAATGAAGTAATCAAAGAGATCACAGAGATCGTCGATGGACCGATCAGCGGCGAGGTTAAAGCTACTACAACAGATGCAGAGGGAATGATCCGTGAGGGACGCGAGATTGCCAAAATCCATCCGAACATGGTTGTAAAAATTCCTATGACATGCGAAGGCCTGAAAGCAGTTAAAGTTCTTTCAAAAGAAGGTATCAAGACAAATGTAACTCTGATCTTCAGCGCTAACCAGGCACTTCTTGCAGCAAGAGCTGGTGCTACATATGTATCTCCATTCCTTGGAAGACTGGATGATATCTCTACAGACGGTGTTGAGCTCATTCGCCAGATCGCTGATATGTTTGCAGTTGCAGGCATCGATACCGAGATCATCGCAGCAAGTGTACGTCATCCAATGCATGTAACACAGTGCGCACTTGCAGGTGCTGATATCGCTACTGTACCATTTAAAGTACTTGAGCAGATGACTCATCATCCGCTGACAGATGCTGGTATTGTTAAATTCCAGAATGATTACAAGGCTGTATTTGGAGAATAATTAACCGAGAAATTATTTTACGTAAGAATTCAATCCGGTTGTGATTCGCACATTATGATATCATGGGAAATAATAAGGAGAATTGAGAATGGAGAATTTAGAGCTTCAGAAAGTTGCCAACGAAGTCCGCAAAGACATCGTAACAGCACTGCATGCTGCTAAAGCTGGTCATCCAGGCGGATCTTTATCAGCAGCAGATTTATTTACTTATCTTTATTTTGAGGAAATGAATATTGATCCTAAGGATCCGAAGAAAGCAGATCGCGACCGTTTTGTCCTTTCCAAAGGTCATACTGCACCAGGTCTGTATTCTGTACTGGCTGAGAGAGGATATTTCCCGAAAGAGGATCTGGTGACACTTCGTCATCTCGGATCTTACCTTCAGGGACATCCGGATATGAAGCATATTCCAGGCGTCGATATGTCCAGCGGTTCCCTTGGACAGGGAATCTCTGCAGCAGTTGGAATGGCACTTTCAGCAAAATTATCAAATGACAGCTATCGTGTATACACACTTCTTGGAGACGGCGAGATCCAGGAGGGTCAGGTATGGGAAGCTGCAATGTTTGCCGGAGCCAGAAAACTGGACAATCTTGTAGTAATCGTTGATAACAATGGTCTTCAGATCGATGGTAAAGTTGAGGACGTATGCTCCCCATACCCGATCGATAAGAAATTCGAAGCATTTAATTTTCATGTAATAAATGTAGCTGATGGAAACGACATGGCGCAGCTGCGCGCTGCTTTTGACGAGGCAAAGACTGTGAAAGGAATGCCGACTGCGATCGTTATGAAAACAGTAAAAGGCAAAGGGGTATCTTTCATGGAGAACCAGGTTGGCTGGCATGGAAAAGCTCCGAACGATGAAGAGTACGCACAGGCTATGGCAGATTTGGAAAAGGTAGGTGAAGCATTATGTCAGAAGTAAAGAAGATTGCCACCAGAGCAAGTTATGGTAACGCTCTTGTAGAACTTGGAAAAAAACATGATGATCTGGTTGTTCTGGACGCTGACCTTGCTGCAGCTACACAGACCGGAATCTTTAAGAAAGCATTCCCGGAGCGTCACATCGACTGCGGTATCGCAGAGTGCAACATGATGGGAATTGCTGCCGGAATCGCAACAACTGGAAAAGTGCCTTTCGCAAGTACTTTCGCTATGTTTGCAGCAGGACGTGCCTTTGAGCAGGTTCGCAACTCTGTTGGATATCCGAAGCTGAATGTTAAGATTGGTGCTACCCACGGCGGAATTTCCGTTGGTGAGGATGGTGCTACACACCAGTGCTGCGAGGATTTTGCACTTATGCGTACAATTCCGGGAATGGTTGTTGCATGCCCGTCTGATGATATTGAAGCAAAAGCAATGGTAGAGGCAGCTTATGAGCATGTGGGCCCTGTTTACATGAGATTTGGCCGTCTTGCTGTTCCGGTTATCAATGATAACCCGGATTATAAATTTGAACTTGGCAAAGGTATTGTTCTCCGTGAGGGAAAAGACCTTACCATTATTGCAAACGGACTTTGCGTAGCTCCGTCTCTGGAAGCAGCTGCGAAACTGGCTGAAGAAGGAATCGAAGCAAAGGTTATTAACATCCACACCATCAAACCTCTCGATGAGGAGCTTGTTGTAGCAGCTGCCAAAGAAACAGGCAAAGTTGTTACTGTTGAAGAGCATTCCATCATCGGCGGCCTTGGTGGTGCTGTATGCGAGTGCCTTGCTGAGAAAGCACCTGTACCGGTTAAACGTATTGGCATCAATGATGTTTACGGAGAGTCCGGCCCGGCTGTTGCTCTTCTTGAGAAATACGGCCTTGATGCAGCTGGTATCTACAAACAGATCAAAGCATTTATCTAATTGACTGTGCCTTTCCTGTATGGTGTTGGCACCGGCAGGCGCTATGTCTGTTTTTGCAGAAGACCTTTTGGAAATTCAAAAAAGTGATATGCTAAATAAGTATACGGCAAATGGAAGTGAAAGCTTCTGTTTGCCGTATTGTTATATAAAATTTCCAAGAATCCCTTGTGCAATGGTGTCAGCCAGCGTGATCACAGTGGACAGTCTTGTTGTCTGTAAAGTCAGATATTCCAGAATTCCTGCAATATTTACAATTCCAGTAATATAAATATCCCCCACAGGCGGCAGATCTTTCTGAACAGCCGCACCTGGGTAAAGAGAACCGTTTCCGATTGTCACATAGCCCAAATGTCTTTCATCGCCTAGAGACGCGTCTATAGCAATTACAAGGGCAAACGGATGGTTCTTTGAAATAAAGTCCGTTATATCGGACAGATTGACGGCATGAACAGGCTGACTTAATGTACCGTAGACAAAAATTCCTGGAAGCTGATGCTGACTTAAACGATAGCCCACATAAGGTCCCAGACAGTCTCCGGTTACCCGGTCACTTCCAATGCACAAAAACACAATTTCAGTCCAGTCCCGTTTATGACGCTTAATACATTTTCCCAGAAGCCGTGCAATTTCTCTGGAAGAATCTGGTTTTTGGGTATTTACATAAAAAGGCATAAAAGTTCTCCTGCTTTAAAAATTTCATAAATAAGCAAACTTGCCCGATTACTTATGAACGATAATTTGCAGCTGCAGCTGTCTGATATAATCCATCTTATCCTATATCTGGAAAAAATATGCACCTGGCTGAGTACAAAAAAACATATCGAAATCTATATGCTGCACTTTACGTGACATTCTGCCGGAATTCAATTGCAGCAGTTCGCTGTACCCTTCATCCCGACAAATATTTCCTTTGCAAAAACTGTCGCAAAATTCTGTGAAACAGGTCTTATATTCCGCTAAAATCTGCATTTCTCATGTGATATTCTCATACCCGAAGGGGTGATGTGACTATGATAGAAGTTATCTACAAAGAAGAGAAACAGGAGGCGAAAAATGGGGAAAATCTTTTTAATCTGCCGAGAAACATACGTCAGGTAGGACTGACAACCGGAAATATGCGTATTTATATTGAAGATTACGTATACACATTTCTGACAAGGCTTGCCAGGAATGCGGTCGGTTCCGGAAAAGAACAAGGCTGTGTAGCTGTTTTTACAGGCGAAACAAAATGGAACAATGGTATAACCTATCTTTTCATCCGGGGAGCTTTGATGGTGGAAGATATGGAAGCTGCATCAGATCATATTGATTTCTCTGAAAAAATATGGGCAAAAATACAGGAAGACCAGGCAAAATATTTTCCGGGACAGGAAATAACAGGCTGGTTTTTTTCGCGCCCTCAGATGTATATGGAAACAGACGAATTGCTAACCCGAATCCATCTTCGGTATTTTGGCGGTGAAAAAGTGCTTATGCTTATGGAACCTGCAGAAAAAGAAGAAGCTTTCTTCTTCTTTGAAAATGGCCTTATGGTCCGGCAGCGGGGATATTACATTTATTATGAGAAAAATCCGCTGATGCAGGAGTACATGATTGAAAAAAATAAAGATTTTGCGCCGGAATTTACAGAAAATGTGTCTGACGAGGCGGTTGTATCTTTTCGGAAAATCATCCGGAACAAGAAAACAAAGAAAGCAGAAAAGACAGAGGAAAAGCCCCAGGAGGAAATGGAGCGTACCTCTGTTTTTTCATATGCAGCAACGGCCTGTCTGGTACTTGCTGTATTAGCTGTAGGTGCGGGCTTTTACAGAAATTACGGTGGCTTGCCGGTGCAGCCTGAAGATGATTATGCAGTGACTGTTATGTCAGGAAAAACAGAGGAAGATGCATCAGAAGAAAAGCAGGCAGAAAATGACACGAATCAGATACAGGATGTTTCCAAACAGGAGAAAAGTCTGGAAGAGCAGTTGGAAAGAAATGCTTCGGTGACTCCCAAAATAACGCAGGAAGCCGCCGATACAGAAATAAGTGATGAAACCGGGAATAGCTGGCAGGACAGCGAATCTGATTTTGCAAATGAGGCGGAAGCAGCAGAACAGACAGAAACTGAGGAGCCGGCAGAAACGGTGGATCAGACGGAAACTTTTTCCCAGGAAGCTGATGAACGGAAAATAAAGAAACAGAGCACCAACGCAGAAGAACAGACGGATTCCAGTGCACAGACCTCATCTGACGGCATATACGAAACTTATGTGATCAAACCAGGCGATACTTTATACCAGATCAGTATTTCCCATTATGGAAATATGGATGCCATCCCGGAAATCTGCCGCCTGAATAATCTGGAAGAAAACCAGGTGATTTATCCGGGGCAAATGATTGTATTACCTTGACCGGATGTGGTATAATCGAAAAAATAGAAAATACAAGGCAAGGTTAAATTATGGCAAACACATTCAAAAATATCAAAAAGAAACTGCGGCGGAAACGACTTCTGGCCGAGAAACGCCATCTGGAAAAAGCCCAGGCCGGAGCCGGTGGGAATGAAGCTGCGAGAAGAAAAATCAAAGCTGCTTTGCGAAGAAAGAAAGCTGTGCTGAAACCGGTTGCCGTGATACTGATTGCTGTATTTGTGGTCTTGGCAGGCTTTCTTTTTCTGGAAAAAAGAACTTACCGAAACTATAAAGTACAGGTGACCAGTGAGCAGGAGGATACTGTTTCCACCCAGTACACCTATCTGTCAGGTAAGATTCTGCGCTATAGTTCCGACGAGGTATCTCTGGTAAACAACAAGCTGGAAACTGTATGGTCCCAGACATATGACATGCAGAATCCCGTGGCAGATGTTTGCGGTGACTGTGCCGTGATTGCTGATAAAGATGGTACATCCATGGTTTTTCTTGACAAAAATGGAATTACCGGGACTGTATCTACTTCTTACAGTATTGTAAAGGCGAAAGTTTCCAAAACCGGAATGGCAGCGGCAATTCTGGATGGCGGCGACCACACCTGGATCAATTTTTACAATTTAGATGGAAGTCTTGTGGCAGAAAATCAGACTAATATTCAGGATCCTGGATATCCTATGGATGTGGCACTGGCAGATAATGGCGTTGTGATGATGGTGGCATATCAGTTTGTGGACAGCAGCGAGACCACCAGTTACATAGCTTTTTATAATTTCGGAGAAGTTGGACAGAATGAAGATGACCGTATTGTAAGCGGGTACACGTATGATGGAGTAGTAGTTCCGCAGATTCAGTATCTTGGCAGCAATGCAGTTGCACTTCGGGATGATGGATTTACCATATATTCCGGGCGTCAGATTCCCAAAGAACTGAAAACAGTCCAGGTTGAGCAGGAGATTATCAGTACTTTTTATGATGAAGACAACATTGGCCTGGTATTTAAAAATGACAGCAAAGACAAACAGTATACCATGCAGGTATATTCTTCTGCTGGCAAGCTGAAATTTAGCAAGGATTTTAATATTCCATATACCACTATCAGAATGAGTGATGATTATATTGTTATGTACAACAGTTCCCAGCTTTGCGTGTTGAATAGCAACGGTTCCGAGAAATATTTTGGAAGTGTGGATGGAACAGTGAAAGACTTTTTCAAATTGGGGTGGAATAAGTATTTGCTTGTTATGGATACTGGTGTAAATGTGATAAAACTCAGTTAAGGAGAATGAAATGGACATAAGCTGGACTTGGCTTGGCATTGTGGTGCTTGCACTGATTATTTTTGCATGCGCTTCCGGATTTCGCAGAGGCTTTGTAAAAGAAATCGTATCTGCTTTTTTTATGATCATATCCTTTCTCCTTGTATGGGTGATTAATCCATATGTAAATACATTTGTGAGAGAGTATACACCTGTTTATAATATTGTTCAGAGTAACTGCCAGGAACTGGTCATGGAACAGACAGGCAGCCAGAAAGCTCTGGATAAAGAAGAACAGACGCAGATAATGGAAAAAATGGAACTTCCGGACATATTGAAAACTTCTCTTATGGAAAATAATACTGCAGAGACATACCGCTATCTTGCAGTCAGTACGTTTGCGGAATATATAGCAGATTCGCTGGCTGTCATGATCGTAAATGGAATATCATTTCTTTTATCCTTTATAATTTCTGCAATCGTGATCAGACTATTGAGTTATATACTGAATGTTCTGACAAATCTTCCTGTGATAAATGGAGTGAATAAAATTGCCGGAGGTGCAGTGGGCGGTGCGAAGTGCATAATCTTTATCTGGATCGGGCTTCTGATCCTGACGCTGCTCTGTGATACCACGATTGGAAAACAGGGAATGGCTCTTGTTGAGCAGGATACAATACTGAATTTCCTGTATAATCAGAATATATTTGTGAAAGTGTTTATGAGCGTTTTCTATGGAAATTGAGCGCAAATGTCAAATAGTGTAAAAAAATCAAAAAAATTGAAAAAAGGGGTTGACGAATGGCAACTCTGATGATATACTGAATCTCGCTTCTGAGGAAGCGGGATTTCATTTTGAAAAACTTCAAAAGTTTTTTAAAAGAAATTAAAAAAAGTTGTTGACAAACGAAAATACTTGTGGTAATATAAACAAGCTGTCGGACAGACAACGACAGATAAACAACCTTGATAACTAAACAGTGAAACACATACGATTCTCGAAAATTCTTAACGAATCATCATTCAAAAGAATGAACTTTTTATAACAGTAATGACGAGAGATAACTAAGCTAGTTGGTTGTCTTGAGTACATCAAACACTTTATCAGAGAGTTTGATCCTGGCTCAGGATGAACGCTGGCGGCGTGCTTAACACATGCAAGTCGAACGGGAAATACTTTATTGAAACTTCGGTGGATTTAATTTATTTCTAGTGGCGGACGGGTGAGTAACGCGTGGGTAACCTGCCTTATACCGGGGGATAACAGCCAGAAATGGCTGCTAATACCGCATAAGCGCACAGAACCGCAT